>RCMY010000252.1_pt1 | contig 64920 bp, 62 predicted proteins | sample 2041341 | NCBI WGS metagenome assembly RCMY01 (sample SAMN09708234, study PRJNA481090) | Marine sediment metagenome, whole genome shotgun sequencing project. | reverse complement strand
GCTCCTGCTCCTGCTCCTGCTCCTGCTCCTGCTCCTGCTCCTGCTCCTGCTCCTGCTCCGGCTCCGGCTCCTGCGCCCCCACCTCCGCCCGTCACGACGCCGTCATGACCAGCGCCTGGGCAATGACGACGTTCCATGCCATGGGCAGCGCCTGTCGCATCGTCGGGCCGGACGACGAGGTCGTGAGAGTCGGCGAACAGATGGTGCACGACCTCGAGCGGCGGTGGAGCAGATTTCGACCCGACAGCGAGGTCGCTGCACTCAATGCCGTGGCTGGAAGCCTGACCATCGTGTCGAGTGAGACATTCGAGCTGATTGCCCGATCGGAGCGCGCGCGTCGCCTGTCGAGGGGACTCTTCAACCCGCTCATGCTCGACCAGCTCGAAGCCGCCGGCTACGACCGCAGCTGGGACACCATCGTCGACCGGGATGACCCCCCATGGCCGGCGATGCCGGCGTCGTGCGAGCCCATTGAACTGTTCGAAGACATCCGCGGCGTTCGGCTGCCACCAGGTACCCGATTCGACCCGGGCGGTCTCGGCAAAGGATGCGCTGGCGACCTCGTGGCCGATCGCCTCGCGACACTCGGCGCGGCGACGGTCCAGATCGAGCTCGGCGGAGATGTGCGGCTCAGCGGCCCGCACTGGTCTGGAGGCGACTGGCCGGTGATCGTCGCCGCCAGCATCGACGGCAGTGACGGTGTCGCGACGATCAGGATCGCCGAAGGCGGTGTGGCCACGAGTAGCTCGGTTCGGCGGAGTTGGCAGCGGGGAGCAACACGAATGCACCATCTCATCGATCCGCGTACAGGTCGTCCGGCGGACACCGATCTCGCCACGGCAACCGTCGTTGCTCCGACTCTGTGGTTCGCCGAAGTGGTGGCGAAGGCGATCATCGTGCTCGGGAGCACCGACGGGCAGCTCCTGGCCGAACGGCTCGGCGTGAACGCCGTGCTCGTCGAACGCCAGGAGTCGGCCGAGTGCATCGTCATCCGGCCGAAAGGAGAGGCGGCATGAATCCTCAGGTGATGTGGTTCGTTTCGAGGGCCTCGGGCATCGTGGCCTGGGCGCTGGTGACGCTGTCGGTGTGTTGGGGACTGTTCATCTCGACCAAGGCCGTCGCCAAGGCATCGAGCCCGGCGTGGCTCCTCGACTTCCATCGCTACCTCGGTGGACTCTCGGTGTTCTTCACCGGTGTCCATCTCGCTGGTCTGGTCGGTGACAACTTCGTCTCCTTCGGTTGGGCCGAGATCTTCGTGCCGATGGCCTCCGAGTGGCAGCCCGGCAATGTGGCCTTCGGTGTCGTTGCGCTGTACCTCCTGGTTGCCATCGAAGCCACTTCGCTGGCGATGAAGCGATTGCCGCGTCGACTGTGGCGCTGGGTACACCGGTCCAGTTTCATCCTCTACTTCGTTGCGACGTACCACGCGATCGCTGCTGGAACCGACCATGCCAACGACTGGTTCCGGGTCGCCGCGCTCGCATCGATCAATGTCGTCGCGTTCTTGACCGTCGTCCTGATCCTCACCGTCCGCAAGGCCAAGCTCACCCCGACGCGGTCGACTCGCCAGGCCGTCGACGAACGGGTCGATGCGTGATGTCCGGACATCTGACCACAGCAACGATCGGCGGCGTGCGGTGAGTGTCGCGGCCCCATTCATCGTCGATGCTCAGCTTCCGGCGGCGAAGATCCTCACCGGGCCGCAGGCCGCCCGAGTGCTGCGTGTACCCATCGAGGCATCAGGCGGCCGTATCCAGGAGGTCACGGCTCGAGACGTGCACTACCGGCCGGGAGGCGACGTGGTCGTGCGCTTTGCAGTGTCGGTCTCCTGGCATGGTGCGCATGCGGTCACCGAGTCCCACATGGCTGCATCGGTGGTCGACGGCGCCCATCCGGGTGGCGTTCAGGTGGCGTTCGACAACGATGGCGAGCGGACGAACATCGGCGTCTGGCGGTGGCCGTTCGACCCGATTCTCGTGGGTCTGGCCGAGGCGGTGAACCCTTCGGTCGCCGCCGAACTCTGCGGTCTACGCGATCCGTTGGAGGTGGAGTTGACCGTGGTGGCATTCCGGCCGTTGCAACGGGCGGTGATCCGGGTCACCACGCCGAATCAGACGTTTCACCTCAAGGTGGTACCGCCGCGCGAGGTGGCGGGTCTCGTCGATCGACACCGGATCCTTGCCGAGGCCGGCGTCCCGGTTGCGCGCGTCGTCTCCGAAGCTCCGAGCCTCGGGATCGTGGTGCTGGCCGAACTGTCTGGTTCGACGTGGCGCGAGGGAATCGCATCCGGAGCAGGCTGGTGGCCGGACGCGTCCGAATTCGACCGTCTCGCGGCGAGCCTTGCGTCGGTTGTCATCCCCGACGATCTTGGCGCACCCTCGGTCCGAGATCGGGCGGCGATCAATGCGTCGATGCTTGCCGAGGTACTCCCTCACGAGCGTCTTCGGCTCGAACGAATCAGCGAGTCGATCGGGTCCACCTACTCCTCCTTCCAGCGGGCCACGATCCATGGTGACCTCCACGAGGGGCAGGTGCTGATCGAGAGTGGGCGAGTGACCGGGCTCCTCGATGTCGACGACGTGGGCGTGGGGTCCTTGGTCGACGATCGGGCCTCGATGATCGCAGCCCTTCGCAGTCATGCCGTCACCCGGTCGGCGACGCGTCGTCGAGTGCTGCAGCATGCCGAAACACTTCGGATCGACAGCCACCGGTCGATCGACCCGCGAGAACTCGACTGCGTGACCGCCGCCGCCCTGGTGACCTTGGCCGCTGGTCCGTTCCGGATACGACATCGCGATTGGTCGACGACGGTGGGGTTGCTGCTCGACGAAGCCGACCGGCAACTGAGCCGACCCGCAGCGGCCTCGGGGACGCCGTTGGTCGGGTACTGACCCAGCTCACACCCGTTTCACTTCGACGGCACCGCCTCCGTCGGTCATCACCCGGTCGACCGAATGACTACGGTGTCGACCAGGTCGGAGGGGGCCAAAATGCACACTGTGGCCCATGCCACGAAATGCGACACAACCGCACTGCGCAGCGGTGACGTGTACTGCACATGGACGGCTCGATTCTGTTGGCTCCAGGTTTCGACGCCTGGGTGTGGCCTGCTGTCGAGCCGCGGCTGAGTACGGCCAGGTCGATGAAGGGTTTCGAACGTGAATTCGAGGACTTCTTCACCTCGAACTACGACGCTGTCGTCGCTGCCTTGACCGCGATCACCGGCGACCGTGAGCGGGCCGTCGACGCAACGCAGGAGGCATTCATCAAGGCATACGCCCGCTGGTCGAAGATCAGGGGATATGACCTGCCGGAAGCATGGGTGCGAAGGATCGCCATCAACGCCAGCCGTGATTCGATTCGATCCGAGCGTCGTCGCCGTCGCCGTGAGTTGCCGCATCTTGCGGCCCCTTCGACGATGCCCGCTGACCGCATCGTCGGTGATGACTTCGCTCGGGGTCTGCTCGCAGCCCTGCCGCGCCGTCAGCGAGAGGTCGCGGCGCTGTACTACCTCGATGATCGATCCGTCGGTGAGATTTCATCCATCCTCGGTGTGAGCGGTGGCACCGTGAAATCACAACTCGCCGAAGCGCGAACTCGCCTCCGGGCGACCCTGGACGCAGAAGCGGTCGACTCATGAGCTTCGACGACGACCTGCGGGCTCGAATCCGAGCTGCGAACGAGACCAGGACCGACACCAGCGTGGCGCTGACCGTCCTCGACGAACTCAAGCCGCGTCTGCGGCGCGCCCGGTTGAGGCGCAACGCTGGCAACGTTGCGGCAGTCGCCACCGTCGCAGTGTTCGTGGGCTTCGGAGCGTTCGCCCTCCGAGTCGATCCGACCGATCCGATGCTCCAGTCGTCTTCCGACACGCTGCCGAGCACCGAAGTGAGATCTGACGAGCGCGGTACACCGCCCGCGACCGACGCTCGTCACGCCGAGGACGACGACGATGTCGTTGCTTCCTCGGCACCTCCGGAGATGGGCACTTCCGCCGTGCCCATCTCCGGACCACCCGTAACGACGACTCCCTGGGAGGACGCGTCGGCTCCGGCCACCACCGCTGCTCCGGCCACCACCGCTGCTCCGGCCACCACGTCGGCTCCGGCCACCACGTCGGCTCCGGCCACCACGTCGGCTCCGGCCACCACGTCGGCTCCGGCCACCACGTCAGCGCCCATCCCGACGACGGTCGAGCCCGTCAACGGGCAACGAACGATCTCCAGCTCATGCGGATCGATCGTTGTCGAGCACGAGGCGAACAGGGTGACACTGTTGTCGACGGCACCCGAGCAAGGATTCGACGTCGACATCAAGAACGACGGTCCACGCGAGGTCGAAGTGGGATTTGCCGGGGGAGATGCCGAGTGTGAGGTCAAGGTGAAAGTCCGCGACGGATCATTGGAGATCGACGTCGACAATCACTGACCTTGCCGACACGCGACGACCACTGGTGTACTCGGCTCGGCGATCTTGGCGAGTTCGCGCCAGATGCAAGCAAGAATGACCACGCTGCCGACGAACCCGAACCAGTAGGTCGCCGTCACGCCCCACACGGTGGCGATACCACCTCCAACCGCGGCTCCCACAGCCATGCCGCCCTGCACGCCGACGAGGTAGACACTGCCGACTCGTCCCTGCAGCTGTTCCGGAACGGCGCGCTGGCGCACACTCGTCGCCGTGGCGCCCCACATCGAGGCATGGATGCCGAACGCGAAGAACGCAGCCATTGCGAGCCAGGCCCAGGTCGTCGTGGCGAAGACGAGGTGGAGTGCGGCCTCCACCACGAGTCCGTACCGCATGATCTGGGCAGCCCCGAAGCGTCGCTCGGTACGCGTGTAGAGCATGCTCCCCAGCGCTCCGCCGGCGGCACTCGCACTGGTCAGGAGTCCGAAGCCCACGTCGCCGAGCCCCAGTCGCTCGATCGCCAACAGGACCAGGACCGACATGCCTGCGCCGAAGGTGACGTTGAAGGTGATGACGGTGATTGCAAGCGTTCGCATCTGGGAATGTGCCCACAGCCACCTCGCCCCGCTCGAGATGTCGTTGCCGACGCTGCGTCCAGCCGTCGTCCCAGGTCCCTCGCCGGGCTTCGTACGGATCGCCCCGATGCGTCCCACGAGCACCGCAGCGAGTGCCATCGCCGCGGCCTGCGCCCCGAACGGCAGGGCAGAACCGACTGCGAACAGCGTCGCTCCGAGAGCGGGACCGGCGAGCTGGTTCAACGTCATGATCCCGAAGATCAGCCGAGAGTTGGCGATACCGAGGTCGCCGGGACCGACGAGCATCGGAAGCAGTGTGCCGGTCGTGATGTCGACGAAGACTTCTGCCGAGCCGAGCAGGAAGAGCGCCGCCAGGATGATCGCGACGTCTGCGATCCCGGTCAGGATCATCGACACGAGCAGCGCGAGCACTCCGACGCGCACGATGTTGCCGGCAATGATCACCCGCCTCCGGTCGAGACGGTCGGCGAGTACACCGGCGTGCAGCCCGAAGACCAGCCACGGGAGCCGTTGCAACAAGGCAGCGAGTGCAATGAGGAGCGGGTCCCGGGTCTGTCCGGCGACGAGGAGCGGAGCGGCGGCGAGGGCGATGCCGTCACCGAGGTTGGAGACCCACGACGAGGCGAGCAACCACCGGAATCGCGAACCGAGTCGGCCTGGTGCGACGGCTTCGAGGAGTCGCCCGTTCGGTCCCCACACCACGCCGGCGAGCCTACGGCTGTGTCGGCGAGCCCACGGCCGTGGTGGCGGAGACTTCCGCGCAGCAGCGGTCGACGTATGCTGCTCGTCACATGGGAGCAAAGACACCGAGCGTCAGCGGCACCGTGGCCGACGTCGGCCCGAGCCGGGCCGGCTGGGATCGCCGGCAGGCCCAGACGCGTCACGACGTGCTCACCGCAGCGGGTGAGATCATCGCCGCTGACGGCCTCGACGGGCTGACGATGCGCAAGCTCGCCGCCCGTGCCGGCGTGGCCGTCGCCACGCTCTACAACCAGTTCGGCGACCGCGACGGTGTCCTCGTCGCCTTTGTGTCCAACGGGCTGGACCAACTCGAAGTCGAGGTCGACGAACAGCCGGCCCACACGCCGATCGACACGACTCGGGCGTTGTTCGCGGCGTTCGACCAGACGCTGGCCGAGGCCGTCGACGTGTGGCGACCGATCTTCGCGACACTCGATGCGGGCACCGGTACCGGTGCCGATGCCGGGACCGACGCGATGGGATCCGTCGGCGATCGGTTCGTCCAGATCATCCAGGACGACCTGGCCAAGGCAGCCGCCGACGGCCTTCTCGTCGACGGCTGCGACGTCGAACGCCTGGCCCGTCACGTCTTCGTGACCCGGTTGAACCGAGTCGAGAAGTGGGCGACCGGGTCGATCGACTGGGAGGGCTACCGGGAGTCGTCGCGTCTCGGTCTGGAACTGGCGCTCGCCGCCGTGTTCGCCGACGCCGGCAATCGCATCGACGCACTGCGCTCGTCACAGATCATCACCTGACCGTCCGGTCCATCCGGCCCGTACGTCCAGGAACGGCGCCGGAGATTGGCGTACGGTCGACGGATGCAGGTCTTTTCATCACCCGGCGGGCAACGCCGCCACGCCCCGTTGGCCGAGATCGAGTCGTCGGGCCTGCAGGATCCGTTCGAGCATCCTGGCCGAGCCGATGCGATCCACGACGTGCTGGCCGCAGATCTCTCGTTCGACGTGACCGAGCCAGACGAATGGGGAACGGCGCCGATCGAAGCCGTGCACGATGCGGGTCTCGTCACGTTCCTGGAGCGGGCGTGGCGGGACTACCAGCAGGTCCACCCGGGCGTCCACGACGTGGTGCCCGACCTCTTCGCGATGCCGAAGCTGATGGAGGGCATGGGCGGGTTTCGTGAGCGGACGTACAACATCGACTTCGAACTCGGAACGTGGTGTTTCGAGACGACGACGCCGATCACCGAAGGGACCTTTGCTGCGGCAACGTCAGCCGTCGACGTCGCGCTGAGCGCTGCGCAGGCCGTGCTCGACGGGGAATCCGCTGCGTACGGTCTCTGTCGCCCACCCGGCCACCATGCGCCCGCCGGGCTGTACGGCGGGTACTGCTTCTTCAACAATGCCGCAGTCACTGCTCACCATGTCGCAGCGACCACCGGGGTGAAGGTGACGGTGCTCGACGTCGACTACCACCACGGCAACGGGACCCAGCAGATCTTCTACGACCGCGACGATGTCCAGTACGTGTCCCTGCACGGTGACCCGGCCCGGGCGTACCCGTACGTCACGGGCTTCGGCGACGAGATGGGGACAGGCCGGGGGACCGGGGCGAACTTCAACCTGCCGCTTCCTGTCGGTGCCGACGATGACGAGTACCTCTCCGGTCTTGCGTTTGCATTGAGCGCGATCGACGCCTTCGGGCCCGGTCTCGTCGTGGTCTCGCTCGGCCTCGATGCGTTCCACAACGATCCGATCTCTGACCTCGCGGTGACCGCCGATGGTTTCGAGCGCCAGGGTGCACTCGTGGCCCAACTCGGGCTCCCCACGGTCGTCCTTCAAGAGGGCGGCTACGACGTCGCTGCACTGGGCGACAACGTGCGGCGCTGGTTGACCGGCTTGGGCGGTTCCAGCCTCTGACACGGGCCTGGCACAGGGTTGGACACCGGCCCTGACACCTGCGTTGAGACTGTCGATGACACCGCTTCGGACATGGCGGTGTGACGAACGTCTCGCCGAGATGCGGTACGGTGGTGGTTCAGGAAGTCGGACTGGCCCACGGGGACGTTTTCTCAGAACTCTCTGGAGCATGGTTTGGCCTTCCACAGGTCATTCGTTATGGTCGACGTGTCGGGGGACATCTTTTCCCGCGGCGTGAACCACATTGCAAGGGGAAGAACCACATGGATTTCAAACGTTTGGACGCAGCTCGCAGCTCAGTCGGGCCGATCGAACTCGACCTCATCGAGTCATACGCACAAGGCAAGGTGAGCCGCCGTAACTTCGTCAAGCGCGGCACGATCATCGGCCTGTCGATGCCCGTCATGGGTGGCATCATCGCCGCCTGCGGTGGCAGCGATGACGAAGCCGCACCGACTACGGAGGGCTCGTCGGACGGCAGCGCTGCTCCGACCACCGACGCCCCGGCGGCCAACGCCAACACTGGCATGGGTCCGACCGGCGAAGGTCCGGCCGGTGGCGAACTGATTGCCGGCATCCAGACCGGTGACGCGAACTCCGGGCTCGACCCGGTCAACATGCTCGACCTCGGCACGTATTCCGTGGTGGCACAGGCATTCGAATACCTGGTCGGCCTGGGCGACGACGGCAACATCGCTGCCAACGGCCTCGCCACGGAGTGGACGCCGAACGAAGACGCCAGCCAATGGACCTTCAAGCTCCGCGAAGGCGTCACCTGGCAGGAAGACGGCTCGCCGCTGACCTCCGCTGACGTGGTCGCGACGATCGAGCGCATGGTCGCTGTCGGCGCCGGACTCGCCGGAGTCGTCAGTGAAGGCGCCACCGAGGCGCCCGACGACCTGACCGTGGTCGTCAACCTCGATTCCCCGAACGGCAACCTGCCGGTTCTGCTGTCGCTGTTCAACCCGCAGGGGGCAATCACCCCCGCTGACTACTCGAGCGGCACCACGATGGACGAGCGCAAGACCGGTACCGGCCCGTGGATGCTCGACACCTTCGACCCGACGGCGTTCCGTGCGTCGTTCGTGCCGAACCCGAACTGGTGGGGCGGCGCCGTCAAGCTCGACCGCGTCACGCTGCAGGGCTTCGAGGGTGGCGGCACCAAGGTCGCCGCATTCGCAGCCGGCGAGATCGACGTCATCCAGGACTTCTCGATTTCCGACGGCGCAACGCTGCTCGGCGACGATGGCGTCGTCGTGATTCGCCCGCCGGCTGCCAACCACCGTCAACTGTGGTTCAACACCCAGCTGCCCGACGGTGGTCCGTTCACCGATCCGCGCGTCCGCCAGGCCGTCTGCTTCGCCGTCAACCGTCAGCAGCTCGTCGACACGGTGTACGAGGGCGAAGCCCAGATCGCCAATGATCACCCCATCTTCCCCGGTCTGCCGTTCTTCGACGAAACGCAGGAACAGCGTCCGTTCGACCCCGAGATGGCCAAGCAGCTGCTGTCCGATGCCGGCTACGCCGATGGCATCGAGATCCCGTTGCAGGTCGGTGACCTCGGTGAGATCCCGGCGATCGCTGCGATCGTCGAGCAGAACCTCGCCGCCGTGGGTATCACGACGCCGGTCAGCGTGTCTCCGAACTCGGACTTCTACGGCGAGTACTGGTGCACCGCTGAGAACACGGCACCGACCATTCCGTGTGGTTCGTCGGCGCAGATCGGCATCGTCGACTACGGCCACCGCCCGACTCCGGACGTGTTCTTCGGGCGTGCACTCGCCACCGATGGTGACTGGAACTCCTCCAACTACGCGTCGAGCGAATTCGACGGGTTCTTCGGTGACTACCAGAGCGCCACCGATGTGGACGGCCAGAAGGCAGCGGTCGGCAACATCCAGCGGCTGCTGCACGAAGACGCCCCGGCGTGCTACCCGTTCTTCTTCAACTACCTCTCGGGGACGAGCACGGAGATCAAGAACTTCCAGACGACGTCACTGGGTCACCTGCGTTTCGAGAAGGCGACCAAGGGCTGATTCGAACACCCCGCCCCGGTACAACCGGGACATCGTGACGACGGGGCGCAGCGGTACAACCGCTGCGCCCTTCGTCGTCATCGGGGCCATTTGCACACAACACGGAGACCAACCACGTGCTCAGATTCATCATCCGGCGACTGCTGCTCGCCCTCGTCACCCTGGCGTTCCTGCTCGTCATCGTGACGCTGATCCCCAACATCGCCCCAGGCGATCCTGCTCGCAAGATCGCCGGCGGTACGGCTTCGCCCGAGCGGCTCGACCAGGTTCGAGAATCACTCGGCCTGAACGACGGCGTGTTGAAACAACTGAGCGACCTGGTCGTCTCGGTCTTCACCTTCGACTTCGGTGACTCGTCGTCGGTCGCTGCCGGTGAGCCGGTGATGAGTCTCGTGTTCACGGCCCTCGGCAACTCTGCCAAGCTGGTCTTTCTGTCCCTGCTGGTCATCGTTCCGCTGTCGATTCTCGGTGGTCTCATCACCGCATACAAGAAGGACACGTGGATCGACCGCACGATCATCAACGTCGGCATCGCCTTCTCCGCGATTCCCGACTTCGTCGCCGGCGTGTTCCTCTTGGCATTCCTCGCTGTGCCGATCGACTTCTTCAAGGTGCAGGGCTCGGCGCCGCCCGGCTCGGGCCCCCTCACCCAGGTCCAGCATCTGCTGCTTCCGGTGCTCGCCGTGCTCATGGTCTACTTCGGCTACATCGCACGCGTCACCCGTGCCGGCACGATCACCGCGCTCGATTCCGACTACGCCCGGACCGCCTTCATGCGTGGCCTGTCGACGCCGCAGGTGTTCCGCAAACACATCGCCCGCAACGCGCTGCAGCCGACCGTTGCGGTGCTCGGCACCCAGCTCGGCTACCTGTTCGGCGGCATGGTCGCCCTCGAGCGGGTGTTCGGTTATCAGGGTGTCGGCAACCTCATCCTGCGATCGGTCGACCGAGCCGACTATCCCGTGCTCCGAGCTGGGGTGCTCGCCGTCGCCATCATCTACATGCTCGCCACCCTCTCGGCCGACCTCCTGGTCGCCTACATGAACCCACGTACACGCCAATCCCTTGGAGACAACTGATGACCACGAGCAGCGGAATGGCGAATGCAGGATTCGACGGGAAGATGTCCGAACCGGAGACGAAGGCCTCCGGCCAGGCTGCCGGCGAGGGCAAGAAGCAGATCCGCAAGGAGCAGCTGCGGGTGCTCTACACGAGCCCCGGCTTCATCGTCGGGGTCCTGATCGTCGGCTTCTGGATCATCGCCAGCCTCATCCCGGGGGTGCTGACGACGTTCGACCCCAAAGAGTTCGTCGAGGCCGGGCCGCGTGTCAAGCCGGGGAGCGAAGCCTGGCTCGGCACCGACAAGAACGGATGGGACGTCTACACGCGGGTCATCTACGGCGCCCGCAAGATCCTGACGATCGCCCCCATCTCCACCGCGCTCGCCATCGTGGTCGGCACCTTCCTCGGCTTGATCATGGGCTACTACAAGGGCTGGGTGGACGAGATCCTGAGCCGTGTGATCGAAGCGATCCTGTCGATTCCGATCATCTTGATGGCCATCGTCGTGATCTTCACGTTCGGGCGCTCGACCACCGTGATCATCGGCACGATTGCCATCCTGTTCGTCCCGGCGATCACGAGAACGATTCGCTCCGCAGCGATTGCGGAGTCCGATCTGGACTATGTGATGTCGGCCAAGATGCGCGGCGAGTCCGGCTTGTTCATCGTCAGCCGCGAGATCCTGCCGAACGTGGTCGGCCTCGTCGTGGTGGAGGGCACGGTTCGTCTCGGCTACGCGATCTTCACCTACACGACGCTGGCCTTCCTCGGGTTCGTCGGTGGCAACATCACCGACGCCGACTGGGGGATCGACGTGGCTCAGAACTACACGCAGATCGCTCGTGACATCTGGTGGCCATCCATCTTCCCCGCGGCGGCAATCGCCACCCTCGTGATCGGCGTGAACTTGATCGCCGACTCGATCGACAAGGCAGTGAAATCATGACCATGACCGAACCCGACCCAGTCGCAGGCGGCGATCCGAACGTGCCGCCGGCACTGTCCATCGATGGACTCGAGATGTCCTACATCGTGCGTGGCAAGCCGCGCAAGATCCTGCGCGGCGTGAGCTTCGACGTGCGCCAGGGTGAGGCGTACGGTCTCGTCGGCGAGTCCGGGTGTGGCAAGTCCACGACCGCCTACGCCGCGCTGCGGTACCTGCCGAGCAACGGCGTCATCGACGCCGGCAGAGTGCTGTCCGGCGGCGACGAGCTGACGGCGATGTCGGCCGGCGAGCTGCGCAAGTTCCGAGCGAACAAGGCCTCGATGGTCTTCCAGGATCCGGTGCAAGCCGTCAACCCCGTGTTGAAGATCGGTACGCAGGTCGCCGAGGCATTCCAGGTGATGGGCCAGTCCAAGTCCGAGGCGCATGCCTCCGCGCTCAAGGCGTTGGAACGGGTGCGGATCGCTGCTCCCGAGAGCGTCATGGAGCGATACCCGCACCAGCTTTCGGGCGGCATGCTCCAGCGTGTCGTGATCGCCATGGGACTCGCGTGCGACCCGACCCTGCTCGTGCTCGACGAGCCGACCACCGGCCTCGACGCGACCGTGGAAGCCGAAGTGCTCGATCTCGTCCGCGACCTGCGCTCCGAGCTGAACTCGGCGATTCTGCTGATTGCTCACAACCTCGGCGTGATCCGCACGATGTGCGACCGCGTCGGCGTCATGTACGCCGGCCGCATCGTGGAAGAGGGCACGGTCGAGGAGGTCTTCGACAACCCGAGCCATCCGTACACCAAGGGTCTCCTCAACTCGATCCCTCGTCGCGGTCTCCAGAAGACCGACCGCGAGCTGTTCGCGATTCCCGGTTCGGCGCCGCCGATCGGGGCCCACCTGCCGTACTGCACCTACGTCGATCGGTGCCCGATCGCGACCGAGGTGTGTCGTGACGAAGCGCCGCCGATCGTCGACATGGGCGACGGCCACTGGACTCGTTGTCACCACGCCGATCGGATCAGCGATGTTCCCGAACCCGACGATGTCACCGTCAAGTACGACATCGGCACCGAGCAGATCATCGGTGTGAACGGCGTGTCCAAGACCTTCCGGCAGCGTGGCCACGACGTGCCCGCCCTCGTGGGGGTCGACCTCGGCTTCGCCGAAGGAGAGACGCTCGGCCTCGTCGGGGAGTCCGGTTCGGGCAAGTCGACGCTGGCCAAGACCATGCTCGGCGTACACGAACCCGACGAAGGTGGCGGCATCACGTTGCGCGGCCGCACGATGGCCGGCAAGGCCACGTCGCGTATCGACGAGTCCGTGCGTGCGATCTCGATGGTGTTCCAGAATCCGGATTCGGCACTGAATCGCGCGTGGACCGTTCGCCGGATCCTGGAGCGGAGTGTCGTCAAACTGACCGGTGTCAAGGGCGCCGCCGCCGACCGGCGAGTCGAGGAGATCGCCGAGGCGATGCAACTCTCGCCGCGCCACCTCGACATGCGTCCGCGTCAGTTGTCCGGCGGCTTGAAGCAACGCGTTGCCATTGCCCGTGCGTTCGCTGGCGATCCCGAAGTGGTGGTCTGTGACGAGCCGACGTCGGCCCTCGACGTGTCGGTGCAGGCAGCAATCCTCAACCTCTTGGCGAAGTTGCAGAACGAGGAGCGCTCGAGCTACTTGTTCATCAGCCACGACATCGGTGTCGTCCGCTATCTGGCTGACCGCATCGCCGTGATGTACCTCGGTCGGATCATGGAGATCGGATCGACCGACACGATGTTCGCCGGGGTCAATCATCCGTACACCGAGGCGCTGCTCTCAGCGGTGCCCAGTGTCGACGGTGTCGCCGAGAACCGGATTCCGCTCGTCGGGTCAATTCCGTCGCCGGCCAATCCGCCTCCCGGCTGTGTGTTCCACACCCGCTGCCACCGGGCGATCGCCGGGCTGTGCGAGGTCACCGAGCCGGAGATGGTCCAGCTGTCGCCGGGTCACAGCATCAAGTGTCACCTCACGGTGGAACAGCTCAAGGAGCCGATCGACGTCGAGGCGTCGATCATCACGGCCGAAGCAGCCGAAGCCGCCGCACTGCTCGACTGACCGTTCGCATGGTGCCTGGCACACCACGTACGCCGGGGTCCCGTCCGTCGGTGTTCGCATGGTGCCTGGCACACTGCGTACGCCCAGGACTGGTCAGTCGGCCAGGACCCATTCGGCACCATCGGCGGTGTCGCGTACTTCGATGCCCGCAGCGGTGAGGTTGTCGCGAATCGCATCGCTGACCGCGTAGGCCTTCTCGCTGCGTGCCGTGACTCGGGCGGCGAGCGCGGCTTCCACGACGGGGCCGAGAACCTCGCGTGGGTCGCGGACGCCGCCGGTTGCTGCGGCTCCGAGGCGAACGATCATCGAACGCAGCGCGGTACGGGCGCGGGTCATCTCGTCACCCTGCAGCGTGTCGCGCGACCATCCGACGATCGCGGCATCGAGTTCGAGTACTGCGGCGACAGCTCCGTCGGCATCCCGTGCGGCGATGGCCGCTTCGAAGGCAGCCTCCAGGCGAGCAGCATCACCGGCCAGCGAAGGAATCGCATCTTCCGTCACATCGGGGACAGTCCCCATCGTGACACTGGAGTCGGGACTGGCGTCAGCGGCACCCTCGGGTTCGGTGTCGCCGGCTTCCGTCACGTTCGTGCCTGTCCCCGAAGTGACTGGGCCGGCTTGCAGCGTGGAGAACGGGACGGTCTGGCCGGTCTCGATGCGTTTCGACACACCATCCTTGCGAAGGGTGATGCCGCCCTTGCCGACGACCTCGGCGGTCTGCGCATCGAGGTCGACGATGACACCGGTGTGTTCGTCCACGCCGAGGATGAAGACGTCGTCGTCGAGTTCTGGCTCCAGCATGGCCAGGCGTCGTTCGCCCAGGTAGCACTTGCTCGTGTCGTGGTTGCCACCCTCTTTGTTGTCGTAGTGAGGGATGACGACGACGGGGAGGCCGACCGCCGTGAGGAGGTCGAGTCCATCGACCCAGTACGGGTCGGCGCCCGACTTGTAGACCTCGTACACGGGAATCGTCTTGCGGCCGAGGGTGAGCGCGGCGGCTGATGAGAACACCACGGCCCCACCGTCACGAAGCTTGGCCGCGATGGCGTCAGGAATCGGTGTGCCCTCCCACTGGCGCAGCGCGAACGTCGGGCTGCCCGGGCCGGCGAACACCCAGTCGGCCGAACGGATCTTCGCGATGGCGGTCTCGGTCGCCAGCACGTCGCCGGTGTCCGTGCGTGCCAGCCCGGCAATTTCGACCTTGCGGCTCGCTGCGTCGACGAAGTACTCGGCGGTCTTGGCGGCGAGGATGTCGACGTTCTCCTGGAAGCCGAACGGGGTGTCGAGCAGGACGGCGTCGACGGCGCCGCCGGTCGACTCGGCGAGGCGGTCGAACACTCGACGGTGCGTGGTGGTCATCGTCGGTGCGGTCTCGCCCGATCCCATGATGACGAGCAGTCGCGGAAGCGCGGCCGGTGTGGTTGTTCGTTCGTTCATGGAAAGAAGTCTGCCTTCGTGGCGGCTCGATGCAGGAGGTCGGCGACCTCTGCGGGGTGCTGGGCATGCACGTCGTGATGGGCGGGGCTGAACCAATCAGCTCGACCGTGGGGGAGTGCCTTCACGGCGGCGTCGACGGCAATCCGCTTCGAGGCGGTCCAGGCGACGTCGAGGGTGTCGGCGGGGATCATCAGGAGCGGCGTGTTGATCTGTGCGTACCGAGTCGACGGACGATGCTCCCAGAGTCCGCGCAGGACCTGCAGATGCCGTTCGAAGGTGAGCCAGGGTGTGACCGTCCCGTCGTCGAGGACTTCGAAGTTGGCGAGTTGGCCCTGCCGACCCTCTTCGGGCCAGTCCGGATTGCTGCTGGCCATCCACTCACGCATCGTGGTGATCGGGGTGCCGGCGAGCTTGGGCGGCGCCATCATCTCAGCGGCGTCATCCCACACAGGGAACCGATCCTGGAGTTCGATGAAGCCGCCATCGACGCAGACGATTGCTCGTGCCGCGGCAGGGTGACGGTGGCCGAGTTCGAGGACGACATTGGCGCCCCATGACTGCCCGGCGACGAGCGGCTGTTCCCAGCCGAGGTGCTCGATGAGTTCGAGAAGCTCGTCGGTGACGGTGGCCATGTCGTAGCCGCTGTCGGGTTTGGAGGACTGGCCGTGCCCGCGTTGATCGATGGCGACGGTCGGATGACCGAGTTCGGCGAGTCGCCACGCCACGCCATCCCAGAGACGGGCGTTCGACGCGAGGCCGTGGACGAGGAGGCACGGAGGTTGGGTGGCGACGGCTGCATCCCAGTGCACTGCGTGGATTCGGCTGTTCGCGAGGTCGTGCCACTCGTGGCGCGGTTCGATCGGCCGCTCGATCGGCACATCTTCGGCTTCGTTGCGGGTGTTCGTCATGTCGTCGTGTCGTCGATCCGTGAGGTGTGGCGTTGATCGGGTGTGGTCTGACCGCCGGGCAGTGATCCGGCAGTGCGTGCGGTGGCCGCGACTCGTTCGAGGAGTTCGAGCATGGCGATGCTGTCGCCGATCGGACGACCCCAGGCAGCGGCTCCGGTGACTGCACCGGCGAAGGCGTCGACCATCGCCAGGTACGGGTCACCCGGCTGCACCTCGATCGTCGAGGTGATGCCGTCGGCGGCCGTGAGACGGATCTCACTCGCCTGCTCCCCGCCGGTGTGCGCATCGCCGTCGAGCGTGAGGATGCCGTCCGATCCGATCAGTTCGAGGCGCTGCTGCTCGTCGTCGACGAAGCTGCACACGATGGTGGCGGTCTGGCCGCCGGGCCACGTGAGCGTTGCCGTCGTCGATGCATCCACACCGCTCGCAGCCTGAACCGCCGATGCTGCGATGCTGCTCGGGTCGGCACCCCACAGTTGCACGGCCGCGCCGAGGCAGTAGATGCCGACGTCGAGCAGGGCGCCGCCGCCCTGGGTCGGGTCCCACCGGTAGTTGTCGGCTGCTTCGGGCCCGATCGTGAAGGTGAACGAGGACCGGATGTCGAGGGTCTGCCCGATGAGGCCACTCGACGCGAGTCGAAGTGCTTCTGCCCACCGCGGATCGAATGGTGTCATCCAGGCCTCGGCGAGCAGAATGCCTGCCGAGTCGGCGCTGCGTTGCATGCGCTTGGCGGCAGCGGAGTCGGCAGCCAGTGGCTTCTCGCAGAGCACGTGCTTGCCGGCCGCTGCACAGCGCTCGACCCATTCCTCGTGCATGCCGTTCGGGAGCGGGATGTAGACCGCGTCGACATCGGGGTGACCGATGACTGCTTCGTAGCTGTGGACTGCACGGTCGGCCCACGGATCGGGCACGGGGCCACCCAGCGAACAGGCGGCGGCGAGGCGGGCGCGGGCGCTTGCGTCGATCGCGGGGAGTACTGCGAGGCGGGCCACCATCGACCGGGAACCCAGGACACCGATGCCGACCGAGCCGTCTGAGCCGTCTGGGGTTTCCGTGCCGCCGGCGGTCGCCGGATGTTGCATGCTCAGAGCTCGATCAGCGAGCCGCCCTCGGCGCCCGACTGGTGGGCTGCTTCGAGCACGGCGACGACATCTCGTGATTGCTCCGGGCGGACAGCCAGTGGCTCGCCCAGCAGGATGTGGTCGGCGAGGTTGCGGTGGAAGGCCCACCCCTGGTCGGGAGCGGGCCGGACCTGGGAGGTGACGATGCCATGGTCGCCGTCGTAGCGTGCGACGGTCAGTTCGGCAGGTGCCTCGGCGTGGTGCGAGTTGTGTTCGACGTGGCCGCGACCGGGCAGGACCGCGTCGGTCCGCAGTGGCCGGTAGTGGCCTTCGAGGGTGGCGGCGGTGCCTTCGATGTGGAACTTCGGTCGGCGGATCGCGCAGACGTCGCTCTGGCGGAAGGTCGCCTCGCGGCCGTCGGGCCATTGCATCCACACCGAGAGTTGGTCGACGTTCGTCGTGTCGTGCCAGACGCGGGTGTGGGCGGTGCAGAGCACACGGCTCGGCATGGACCCGTACAGCTGGTTGATCCAGTCGATGTGGTGGGAGCCCCAGTCGTAGACGGCGCCGCCCGATATCGAGTCTTCGGAGTGCCAGGCGCGACAGGGGTGTTCGAAGCCGCCGACGAAGGTCTCGATGTTGAAGACCTCGCCCAGGTCACCGTTGCGCATGAGGCGCTGGACGGCGAGGAAGTCGGTGTCCCAGCGGCGGCTCTGATGCACGGTGACTGTGCGATCGTGTTCGGCAGCGGTCGCGATGACGAGGTCGGCATCGGCGCGGGTCAACGCCATGGGCTTCTCCATCACGACGTGCTTGCCGGCCCGCAGGAGTTCGAGTGCGAGTTCAGCGTGGAACTTCGGGGGTGTGGCGATGACTGCGACGTCGACGGAGTCGTCAGCGGCGAGCGACGTGCCCGAGTCGTGGCCGACGAGGTCGGGAAAATCTCCGCGTGCGGCCTCGATGCGGTCGGGCGAGTTGTCGGCGGCAGCGACGAACGCGAGCCCGTCGGTTTCGGTGGCGGCGAGACCGTGCAGATAGCCCATGCCTCCGAACGGTCCGTAGCCGACGACGGCGACGCCGAGTGTGGGTGTGGTCGTGGGGAAGGACGGGCGGAGCAGACGCCGGACGAAGGTGCCGAGGGTGCGGTGGGCGAGCAGGGCGGCGACGTCGGCGACGCCGGTCCCGACGATGCAGCCCGCACCGACACGGCGCACGGTGATCGTCGGATGGTGTTCGAAACGGACGCTCGTCGTTGCAGCGATGGCGGTGTCCGGGCCGACGACATCGAGCGTGCGGAGCTCGGAGAAGATCGGGACTTCGCCGTCGAGACGCACGGATTCGGGGCGATCGGCGAGTGTGACGTACCACTCGGTGTGCTGGAAGACATCGGCAACGCGGGCGCCGCAGAGTTCGGCAGCGACAGCGTCGCCAGGCGTGGGGGCCACGATGACGGTGCCGCCGGCAGTGGCCAGGCCGAGGAGTTCGTCTGCCTGGGCGTCGGACAGCGGCGTGGTGACGATGGTGATCGTCACATCTGATCGGCTGGCGTCGCCGGCTGTTTCAGGCGTCGCCGCGGAGATGTCGGTGTCAGGTGTCAACGTCATAGATGTTCCGAACATACTTGCGGCCCTGGGGGCGTGCTCGACGGTGGGTCTGATTGATGGTGAGTCAGATATCACCGAAAGACTTCGAGCACGATGTCGTATTGCGACCAGGTCGCATCTACCGTTCTTTTCGATGACTCCCCACTCCATGGCTCCCCGCTCCATGACTTCCCGTGCATTGGCCCCCTCTGACGCACCGCGCCGCCGCAGCAGGTCGACTCGCTTCGGTGCGGCACTCGCCGCGCTCGGCTTGTCCCTCGCTGCTTGTGGCGGATCCGACGCCGCTTCGGACTCGGCGAGTTCGACGTCGGCGGGTTCGGCGGACAGCGATCGACTGCTCGTCGTCACGACCGTCGCCCCGATCACGTCGATCGCAGCGAACGTCATCGGTGACCGTGCCGAGATCGTCGGCATCGTCCCCGAGGGCACCAACTCCCACACCTTCGAGCCACCTCCCTCGGCAGCCGAACTGTTGAGCACCGCTGATGTCGTCTTCATCAACGGCCTCCAGCTGGAGGAGCCCACCAAGGATCTCGCAGAGGTGAACTTGCCGGACGGGGCACCGCTCGTCGAGTTGGGTGACGAGACGATCAAGCCCGAGCAGTACAAGTACGACTTCTCCTTCCCCGAGTCGGAGGGCAAGCCGAACCCGCACCTCTGGACCGACCCCACGCTGGTCAAGGTGTACGCACAGTTGATCCACGAGACGATGATCGAGGCCGACCCGGAGGGCGAGGCGATCTACGACGCCAATTTGGCGGCATTCGTCACGATCGTCGACGAATTCGACGTCGCCGTGAAGCAGGCCTTCGACACGATCCCCGAGGACCAACGCAAGCTGGTCACCTACCACGATGCCTACGCCTACTTCGCCGACACCTACGGCTGGAACGTCATCGGTGCCGTGCAGCCCGCCGACTTCGGTGAGCCCACCGCCGGCGACGTGATCGACCTGATCGAACAGATCAAGGCCGAAGATGTTCCCGCTGTCTTCGGCTCCGAGGTCTTCCCGTCGCCGATCCTCGAGCAGATCGCCAACGAGACCGGCGCCGTGTACGTCGACGACCTGCGCGACGACGACCTGCCGGGCGAGACGGGCGATGACGACCACTCGTGGCTCGGGTTGATGAAGTTCAACTTCGTCACGATGACCGATGCGCTCGGTGGTGATTCGACCGAGCTCGCCACGTTCTCGGTCCGCAACGCAGCGGTCGACGAAGCAACGTATCCTCAGTGATTGTGTCCGCGCCGACGAGATCATGGACGAGCGCATCATGATCGAAGCCGTCGGCCTGTGCGTCGACTACGGAGCAGGCGATGTTCTGGCTGATGTCGACCTGACGGTCACCGAAGGCGACCTGCTCGGAATCGTCGGTCCGTCCGGCTCGGGTAAGTCGACGCTGCTCAAGGCACTGCTCGGCAGTGTCGACGCCCGATCCGGCACCGTGACCCGGCGAAACGGACTGACCGTCGGCCTCGTGCCGCAGGTCGAACAGATCGACTGGAGTTTCCCGGTGACCGTCGCCGAGTGCGTCGGCATGGCGCGTGCCCGTGGCTGGCACACCCCCTGGATCACGAAGGCCGAACGCGCCGAGATCGACGGCGTGCTGGACCGGCTGGGTCTCGCCGGCCTCGGCGGCCGTCACATTCGCGACCTGTCGGGCGGCCAACAGCAGCGAGTGTTCCTCGCCCGGGCGCTGTTCACGAATGCCGAGGTCATCTTCCTCGACGAGCCGACGTCCGGTCTCGACGTGCGAACTCGCCACGAGGTCTTGCACCTGCTCGATGAACTGAACCGTCAGGGGTTGACCATCGTGCTGACCACCCACGACCTCAACGGCATCGCGGCGCACCTGCCCCGCATCGTGTGTTTGAACACACGGGTGATCGGGGTCGGATCGCCCGAGCAAGTGCTGGTTCCGGACGTACTCGAGCAGACCTACGGGTCGCCGATGCACATCTTGGAACACGGTGGCATGCGTGTCGTCGTCGACTCGCCGTTGCATCTCGTCCAGGGCGAGGGCGCTTGATGCCGAGTTCGACGGTGGGGGGAGCGCTGATCGGCGTCGACCTGTTCAAGCCGTTCGAGTTCGAGTTCTTCCGCAACGGTGTCATCGTCGCGACGTTGGCAGGTGCGCTGTGCGGCGTGGTCGGGTGCTACGTCGTGCTGCGCAACATGAGCTACATCGGCCACGGCCTGTCGCATGCGATCTTCGGCGGGTACGCGGTCGCCGGCCTGCTCGGCATCAACCTGTTCCTCGGCGCCGGAGCGTGGGGTGTGCTGACGGCGCTGACCATCGGCGCCATCGTGCGACGGCGGCCGATCGGGTCCGACGCTGCGATCGGCGTGGTGACGACCTCGGCCTTCGCGTTCGGGCTCGCCATCATCCAGATCTACGGATCCCCGGGCCGAAACGCCGACGCGCTCCTGTTCGGCAACGTCCTCGGCGTCACGTGGGCCGATGTCTGGCTGATCGTCGCCGTCTCGGTCGGCGCGCTCGTCTTCATCTTCGTCGGCTACCGGCAGCTCCTGTTCACCACTTTCGACTCCGAGGTGGCGAGGGCCACCGGCGTGCGGACCAGTGTGGTCGACGGACTCCTGATGGTGTTGCTCTCGGCGACCGTCCTCGCCACCATGAACGTGATGGGCGTGACGCTGATCGCCGCGAACCTCGTCGTACCCGCCGTCGTCGCTCGGATGCTGACCGACAGTTTCGCCCGCATGCTGGTGTACGCCGGGGTGATCGGAGCCGTGAGCGGCTTCGTCGGCATGAACGCCAGCTACCACCTCGACGTCGCTTCGGGTCCGACGATCGTGTTGACCGCAGCGGCGTTCTTCGTCATCGCCTTCGTCGCCGGCGGTTCGTTCCGTCGGCGTGCGGCAGCTGTCGGCCACGCCCACTGACTCGAGCTCCGGAGTTGCTGCTCGGTCGGATCGTTAGTCTCGCCTGATGCGGTTGAACGACGAGGTGGCCAAGGACGTCGACGACTGGACGGTCGAGAACGCGGAGGTCATCTTGCGGACGCACGGGTGCCGCGCGACGGGTCCGCGCATCGCTGTACTGCGCGCGTTGTTGCGTCACGGCGGTCCGATCGATGCTGCAACTCTCACGACGTTGGCGCACGACGAGGAGCCGAGCATCCACGAGGCCACCGTGTATCGGACGATCAGCGTGCTCTCCGAGCAGGGGATCGTCACGCACGTCCACGCCGGGCACGGTCCATCGCTGGTCCGACTCGGTGGCGACCACGGCCTGATCGCTGTGTGCCGGGACTGCGGTGGAATCACCGAGCTTCCGGCTGAAGCCGTCCAGACCTTTGTCGAACGCGCCCACGACGCGATCGGTTTCACGCTCGAACCCGGCCACTTCGCGCTCGAAGGCATCTGCGCGGCGTGCGAAGGTTGAGGTCGTGATCCTTCGACGCTCCAGCCACGCGTTCCGGCAGGTCGATGTCTTCACCGACGGTCTGTTCACCGGCAATCCGCTGGCCGTCGTGCACGACGCAGATGATCTCGCGACGGACACGATGGTGACCTTCACGCGTTGGACGAATCTCTCGGAGGCGGCCTTCCTGCTGCAACCGATCGACGCCGCAGCCGACTACCGGGTCAGGATCTTCGAACCGAAGGTCGAGCTGCCGTTCGCCGGCCACCCGACGCTCGGTGCCTGTGCAGCGTGGCTCGACGCCGGTGGCGTGCCGAAGACTCCGCACGTCATCGTGCAGGAGTGCGGGGCAGGGCTGGTGAAGATCAAGCGCACGGCCGACGGGTTGGCGTTCAGTGCGCCGCCGACGTTGCGGCACGAACCGATTGCCGACGACGAACTGCAGCGGGCACTCGACACGCTCGGCCTCGAAGCCGACGACGTCGTCGCATCGCACTGGATCGACAACGGTCCCGGCTGGATGGGTCTCTTGCTCACGGATGCCGATCGGGTGTTGTCGATCGGGACGCCGGTCGGGCGACATCAGCACTTCGACGTCGGAGTGGCCGGGCTGTATTCGTCCGGAGCCCGGGGTCACGGCGACATCGATCTGGAAGTGCGTGCATTCTTCAACGACTCCGACGGCTCGATTCGAGAGGACCCGGTGACCGGGAGCCTCAATGCGTCGTTGGCACAGTGGTTGATCGGTCGCGGCACACTCGGCCCGATCTACACCGCTCGGCAGACCACCGGTCGTGTGTCTGTCGAGCGTGAGGAAGCAGACATCTGGGTCGGCGGCGCCGTCGACATCCGGATCGAAGGTGCGGTCGATCTCTGACCGTTCTGCTCACACCCCCTCTTCAGACCTCGCGGAGGTCGGCCATCACCTTGGACCAGCGATCCGGGTCGCTGGCGTAGGGGGCGTAGAAGCTGAGCCGCTGGATCACGTCGCCGTAGCGGTTGCCGAGTTCGGCAGCGATGGTCTCCGGCTCGCCGACGACGGCAAACGTGTTCAGGATCTCGTCGTCGATGAGGGTGCCCATCTTGTCCCACTCGCCCTGCTTCGAAAGCGCGTTCAATTCGTCTTGCAGGCCGCCCCAGCCGTGCATCTCGAGCACCGGGCGATATGCAGGAGTCGAGCCGTAGAACGCGATCTGCTTGCGTGTGGCGATCGCTGCCTTCTCGATCTCTTCGTCGGTGTTGCCGGTCACGACGAACGAGGGGCCGACGATCTCGAAGCCATCCATCGTCTTGCCGGCCTTCTCGCGTCCCTCGGCGAGGGCGGGGAGGGTGACCTCACGCAGGTACTTCTCGGTGGTGAAGCCGTGGCAGATGAAGCCGTCGAACGCCTCGCCGGCGACCTGCGTCATCAATGGTCCGACGCCGGCGAGGAACATCTTCGGTGGACCGAACCCGTCGAGCTCGCGCCGGTCGGGTGAGAACATCGGCGTCATCAGGGTGTGCTGGTAGAACTCGCCGCGGAACTCGAGCTTCTCGCCGGTCAGCCACGTGTTCCAGATCGCCTGCATGGCGAGGGCGAACTCACGCATCCGTGCCGCCGGCTTGCTCCACTCCATCGAGAACCGCTTCTCGATGTGCGGTTTGATCTGGCTGCCGAGACCCAGCACGAAACGGCCCTTCGAGAACGCCTGCAGATCCCACGCCGTGTTCGCCAACGTCATCGGCGAGCGGGAGAACGCGACAGCGATCGAGGTGCCGATCTCCAGATCGGTCGTGTGCTCGGCAGCGAGCGCCAGCGGCAGGAACGGGTCGTGGGCCATCTCTGCCACCCAGGCCCCCGCATAGCCCTGGGCCTCGACGTCTTTGGCCTGCGTTGCGACGTCAGAGAGATTGGTACCGATGTTGCCGTCGATCTTCATGTCCCGAACGTAGTTCTACGGACAGCGTCCGCAGCACTCGGACCGATCCGCCTGCAAAGTTACGGGGGGTCAGACCCCACGTCACTCAAACGTCAGGAGTTCGGGTGGTCGCGAAGGAATTCTTGGATCTCGGCAGCGATCTCATCGCCTGACTTCAGGCGCATCTCGGCAGCTGCGCTCGCAGCGTCGGCATCGTCTTCGACAGCGGCATCGTGCAAGCTCTCGAGCTGCTTCACCATCAACTGATGGTCGACGTTGTCCTCGACCATCTGGTCGATGCGCTGCCGTTGGATCTCGATCTCGTTGCGCAAGGAGGTCCCCGATATCTCGACGCCCGTTGCTTCTTGCAGCCCGTCGAGCAGTGCTGCAGACGAAGCGGGGTAGGTCATCGCCGAGACGTAGTGGGGGACCTGCGCCCAGATGCCGAGTGCCGGAATCTTGCGGGCGTGCATCGTGTGTTCGAGTGCCGCAGCCATTCCGGCGGGCACGTCGACGGAGCTGCGTGCGAATGGGACGTTGGTGAGGACGTCGATCGATGGCGACGAGCACGACAGACGTGGCGTCCTGGTGTGTGGCGCGGCGAAGGGGTAGGCGCCGAAGCCGATCATCTGGGTGACGCCCAGTTCGACGGCCATGTCGCCGACCGCGCGCGAGAATCGACGCCAGTTCATGTCGGGCTCGGGACCCATGAGGACGAGCACGTCGCGGCCACCGGGGGAGCGGCCGGCAAGCAGTTCGATGTGGTGCCACTTCAGGTTGGTGTTGACGCCGTCGCGCAGCTCCATGGTCGGGCGGCGGGCCCGGTAGTCGATGAAGGTGTCGTCGTCGAAGCGGGCAACTGGTGCGGTCTCGCACTCCTTTGCGACGGCTTCGATCGCTGCTGCTGCTGCTCCGGCAGCGTCGATCCAGCCGGTCATCATGACGATGAGGACGGGCTCGTGGAGCATGACCTCGGTGGTGAGCCACTCGATGTCGGGGTTCTCGGCCGGATCGGAAGGGTCGTGCGAGGGGTTGATCATGCGAAGCGCTCCAGGTACTGCTCGGCCTGCGCTGCCGCGGCATCGACCTGCAGTTTGAATGGTTCGAGTTCTGTCGGGTCCTGCGCGCCGAGTGCACCGCCGAGGTAGCGGCCGTAGACCCCTTCGAGGATGCAGGCGAGTTTCCAGTAGGCGAACGCGACGTAGAAGTCGAGCTGGGAGACGTCGCGTCCAGAGACCTCGGCGTAGCGGGTGACGAGGTCGCTGCGATTCCAGAAGCCGTCAGCGGTCGTGGCGTTGCCGTCCCATGCGCTGGCGCCGTCGTCGGGGCCAGTCCAGTACACCTGGAGGAGTCCGAGATCGGCGAGCGGGTCGCCGAGGGTGCAGATCTCCCAGTCGAGTACGGCCACCACGTTGCCGTCGTCGTCGACCATGCAGTTGTCGAGCCGGTAGTCGCCGTGGACGATCGTCGCAGGCCCCTGTTCGGGGATGCGTTCGACGAGTGCGTCGTGGACACGGTCGACAGCAGTGAGCTCACGCGTCTTGCCCTGATTCCACTGGCCGTACCAACGCTTCAGCTGACGGGCGATGTAGCCCTCGTGTCGACCGAGTTCGCTGAGTCCGCTGGCATCGAGGTCGACGGCGTGAATGGTCGCCATCGTGTCGACCAGTGAGCGGCTGGCGTTCGCCCGGGCGTCGACGGTCAGGGTGGCGACGGCTTCGTCGACGTCGCGGACCACGTGGCCATCGACGTACGCCATGACGTAGAACGGTGCGCCGTTGATGGCCGGGTCGTCGCAGAATCCGAGTGCTGGGGCGACGGGAACCGATGAACTCTGCAGCCCAGAGATGATGCGGTGCTCGCGGCCCATGTCGTGAGCGCTCGCCAACACGTGGCCGAGCGGCGGGCGACGGAGCACGAGATGGTTGCCGACCGAGTCGTCGACTCCGTAGGTGAGGTTGGAGTGCCCTCCCGCGATCAGGTCGAAGCGATACGGGCCGACGGCACCGTCGATGTGCGCGTCGAGCCAGGCGGTGACGTTGTCGACGTCGATACCGGCAGGGTCCTTCATTGCTGCCGAGGGTAGCGAGCGTGGTCGTCGGATCGGGTTCTGGACACAGCGCTCGTGTTCAGCGAAGCGGCTGGATGGAGGCTCGCTAGCCTGGCGGACATGGCAGCAATCGACGTCACCGACGCAACGTTCGAGTCCGAGGTCATCGAGAAGTCCAAGGACGTCACCGTGGTGGTCGACCTCTGGGCCCCCTGGTGCGGACCGTGCAAGACACTCGGCCCGATCATCGAAAAGGTGATCGATGCCACCGACGGCAAGGTCGTCCTGGCCAAGGTCAACATCGACGAGAACCCGGCGATCGGCCAGGCATTCAAAGTGCAGTCGATCCCTGCGGTCTACGCACTCAAGGACGGCGCAGTCGTCAACGGGTTCATGGGTGCGGTGCCCGAGCACGAGATCCAGGCGTTCGTCGATGCGCTCGGCCCGTCCGAGCAGGACCAGACGATCGCGCAACTGATCGCCGGCGGCGACGAAGGCAGCTTGCGAATCGCGCTCCAGATGCAACCGGCGAACGAGGACGCGATCGGCGCTCTCGGCGAACTGCTCGTCGCCGATGGGCGCGGCGAGGAAGCGTTGGCGTTGATCGAGCGCATCCCGGAGAACGACCGGACGCGCAAGATTGCAGCAGCCGCCCGGGTCGGTGAAGCACCCGATGACGAGTACGACACCCAGTTGGCCGAGCTCCTCGAACGGGTCAAGGACGACGACGAGGCCCGTCAGCAGTTCGTCGACCTGCTCGAGTTGATGGGCGCCGACGACCCCCGCACCGCCGGGTATCGCCGCCAGCTCACGATGCGCCTCTACTGATCCGTCACTGAGTTACTTCGGGGTCGGGAGCAGCAGTAACAGTTACTGCGGGTCCCGACCCCGAAGTAACTCCGAAGTAGCTCGGCCCGAAGTACCTCGACGGACCCCGCAACTCGACGTGACAGGCCGTTAGGCTCGCCACACCGACTTCCTCCCCAGCGCGCTATCTGCAGTGCGTCCGGGTCTCCGGCGCGCTGCACCGGGTCGAGGAGGTCACAGATGGACCGTGTTGCCGATGGGCAGGTCACCGATGAAGTGAGTGCTGACGACGTGACGCGTCCGGCGCCGATGGAACCGATCGCGGATCGGGTTCGAGCGTGGGTCGCCTGGTTCGGATTGGCCCGCATCGTGGTGTCGGCGGCGTCGATGGTGATCGTGTGTGCGGGCGCGTTCTGGCTCGTTCGTTCGCCGCCGCCGTCAGCTGAAGCAACGCTGCCGCAAGCGTCGGCTGCCGTCGTTCCGTCGTCGACCCTGCCGGTGCCGGCGGCCCAGGCGGTCGGGGTCAACGATGCGGCACGGGAGCGTCCGCTGGGCGGCCAGGACGGTGAGGGCAGCCAGGACGGTGAGGTGACGATCCACGTCGCCGGCGCGGTGGAACGGCCGGGTGTCCATCGACTCGCTGTCGGCGCACGCGTCGATGACGCGATCGGTGCGGCGGGCGGCCCGACGCCGGACGCCGACGTCGATGCGCTGAATCTGGCTGCAATCCTCGTCGACGGCATGCGGGTCTACGTTCCCGAGCAGGGTGAGGTCGTTACGCTGTTGCCGGTCGTTCCGACAGATTCGGGTTCGACCTCGGCACCGACCGGCCCGGTCGACATCAACCGCGCCGACGTCGATCAACTCGACGCGTTGCCCGGAGTCGGGCCGGCGACCGCTGCGGCGATCATCGCCGAGCGGGATCGCAACGGGCCGTTCCTGACCGTTGATGATCTGGAACGGGTGCCGGGGATCGGGCCAGCCAAGCTGGCGGGCCTACGCGATCTGGTGATCGCCTGATGTCGCGTGGGGACAACCGGAGCGTCAGATCAATGCTTCGCCGAGGGCGATCGTCGCCAGGCCGAGGGCGATCAGCGAGCCGACCCAGATACCTCCGGCGAGCCAAAGGTAGTGGCGCCAGAAATCGCTCCACGTGGCCAGTGGGTTCCGTGTCGCACGGCGTGCTGCGACCAGGCCGACGGCCATCCAGAGGACGCCGGACACGGCGATGGCGAGGAGGTACAGATTCGAGTTGCCGAACGGGGCTCCCACGGCGAGCAGGCCGGGCGCTGCGATCACACCACCGGCCAGGCCGACTGCCCCACTCCACGACGCCGACGAGTACTCGAGCGCTACATACGCAACTGCGCCGATCGCAGCGGGAACGAGCAGACCGAGCAGCGGGCCCCAGGCGCGGATGCGGGCTCGATACCAGCGCGGCCCGTCCATGAGCGGCGGTCCGCCCGCGACGGAACCGGCGGCAGCAGGAGAACCGGGTGGAGAACCGGATGGGGGAGAGGTGTACGACGTCACGCGCCACTCATCGTACGGCAGTGTGTTCGGCGTCGAGGGGCACCCACCGTTGGCAATCGCTGATGCAGTGATCGTCGTGCTGGCCGTCGTGGCCTCGATCGCGGCGATCACGGGGGCGTGGGCGGTGGCGTTCGGGCTCGCGCTTGCCGCTGCTTTGCCCTTCCGTTCGGCACGGGTGGTCGCGTTGGTCCTCGTCGTCTGCGTCGTCAGCCTGCTGCGCGCCGAGGACGCTCGACACGGACTCGTTCCCGATCGTCTCGGCGCTCACCAGGGGTGGGTGCGCATGGTCGACGACCCGCAGCCGTACGAATCGAGTACCCGAGTGATCCTCGAAGTGGAGGGTGAACGGTTCGAGCTGTGGTCGCGAGGTCGAGCCCAGCAACTGCGCGTCCGGACGTGGCGGGGTGGACAGTGGATCGCAGTCAGCGGCGAGCGGGTGGAACTGGACCCGCAACGCGCCGCACGGGTCGCCTGGCAGCACGTCGTCGGGGAGTTCCGACTCGATTGGGCCAGCGATGTCGACCCTGGCGGCCCGGTCGATCGTGCGTCGAATCGGGTCCGACAGGCCATCGAACGCGCAGCGACCGCGCTGCCTGCCGACGACGGAGCACTCTTCCGCGGGCTGGTCGTCGGTGACGACCGGGATCAGCCGCGGGCGATGATCACCCGTTTCCGTGCGAGCGGGCTGTCTCACCTGACGGCGGTGTCGGGTCAGAACGTCGCCTTTGTCCTGGCGGCGAGCGGTCCGCTACTGAGGCGACTGCGGCGATGGCCGCGCCTTGCGGTCACGATCGGCCTGATCGCGTGGTTCGTCGCACTGACGCGGTTCGAGCCCTCGATCGTGCGGGCGGGCGTCATGGGCATGTTGTCGGCCGTGGCGTATGCGACAGGGCGAGAACGGGCACCCCTGCGCATTCTGTCGTTGGCGGTGCTCGGGCTCGTGCTGATCGACCCGCTGATCGTCCGCTCGATCGGGTTCTGGCTGTCGGTGGGAGCGACGACGGGTGTCTGCACCGTGGGGCCCTGGCTGGCACGCAGATTCGCCCGGCTCGGGTTGCTGGCGGTGCCGCTCGGCATCACCCTCGGGGCTCAAGTCGGTGTCGCCCTGCCGATCGTCCTGGTGTTCGGTCGCCTCCCACTCGTCAGCGTCCCTGCGAACCTGCTGGCCGTACCCGTCGCCGGTGCCGTGATGCTCTACGGCCTCCCGGCAGGGCTGGTTGCGGGTTGGCTGCCGTGGACCGCTCCGGTGCTGATGGCCCCGGCACGGTTCGGAACGCGCTGGGTCGACACGGTGGCGATGCTGGGTGAGCGGCTCGAACCCGAACCGCCGTGGCCGTGGATTGGTTGGGCAGCGATCGCAATCGTTTGCGCCGTCGTTGTCGCAGTCGGGGCTCGACGCGGTAAGAATCAGGCTCTCCATGGCGACACATCTCTTGACCGGTGACGACGAATCGATCGTGCGAACGGCGGTCAGCGACCTCGTGCACGAACTCGTCGGCGACGGCGACAGGTCGATGATGGTCGACGAGTTCGACGGCGAAGAGTACGAACTCCGCCTCGTCGTCGATGCTGCGCAGACCATGCCATTCCTCACCGACAAGCGGGTGATCATCGCTCGGGGGGTCTCACGCTTCAACGCCGATGACCTCGTCGGGCTGCTCGCGTACATCGACGATCCGCTCGAGTCATCCGACCTGGTGCTCGTCGCCGGCGGCACGGGTCGGCTGTCGAAGAAGCTCAGCGATGCTGTCAAGAAGTCGGGGACGATCCACAACACATCACCAGGCCGTGACAAGCGGGCGTGGCTCGCAGAGCAGGTCGCGGCGGCCGGGCTCAAGATGGATGGCGGCGCGATGTCACAGCTGGCGACCTGGCTCGGCGAAGACGCCGGACGCCTGGACGGCATCTTGTCGACGTTGACCAGTACCTACGGGACGGCCGACAAGCTCAGCTTCGCCCAGGTCGAACCGTTCATCGGCGAAGCCGGCGGTGTGCCCCCGTGGGATCTGACCGATGCGATCATGGTCGGTGACACGACCAAGGCGCTGAGCCTGCTGGGTCGGATGGTCCACGCCGGCGGGCGCCACCCGCTGCAGGTCATGTCGATCCTCCACAACCACTACTCGGGTATCGCCAAGCTCGACGGTGCCGGTGCCCGCAACGAAGACCAGGCCGCAGCCGCGACCGGTCTGAAGGGTTTCCCGGCGAAGAAGGCCCTGCAGAACTACAACAAGCTGGGCGGGCCGAACACCAAGCGCGCCCTCAACTGGATCGCTCAGGCCGACCTGGATCTGCGTGGCGCCAAGGATCTCGAACCCGAACTGGTCATGGAAGTCCTCGTCGCCCGCCTCAGCAAGCTCCGCTGAACACGACGCGGAACACGAGGACGACGGGGGCCGAAAACGACGAAAGCGCCGCACGATGGCGGCGCTCGGGTCGGAAAGCTCGAAGCTCAGTCGGTGGACTGGAGCTGCTTCATCAGGCGGCTCTTCTTACGAGCAGCAGCGTTCTTGTGCATGACACCCTTCTGGGCGGCCGAGTCGATGCGCTTGATCGCGAGACGCAGCGTCTCGGTGGCGTCGTCGGTTCCGGCGGCATTCTGAGCAGCCTTGACGCGAGTCTTGACCTCGGCGCGCACGGCCTTGTTGCGCTCGGCGCGCTTTGCATTCGTGAGAATACGCTTCTTCTGGCTCTTGATGTTTGCCATGGTGCTTGATGTTTCCTTCGACCTTGTTGAGCGACTTGCAGGGAACCGACCGGTTCGGACAGCCGTGGAACTCTACCGACCGTCACCGAAACCCCCAACGTCGGCGGATTGCTCCGTCCGGACGGTCGGATTCGATGATCGCCTGCGTCGACGACGGAATCCGGAGCATCGATCCCAGAGCCTGCTTGATCCCAGAGCAACCCCTGGCAGATAGCGTGGATCCCGTCATGACAGGCTCCCTCCCCTCGTTGCAGATCGACAAGATCCGCAACTTCTCGATCATCGCGCACATCGACCACGGCAAGTCGACGCTGTCGGATCGCATCCTCGAGATCTCCGGCGCAGTGCAGACGCGCGACATGAAGGCGCAATACCTGGACTCGATGGACCTCGAACGCGAGCGTGGGATCACGATCAAGGCGCAGAACGTCCGAGTCCCGTGGAAAGGCCACACGTTCCACCTGATCGACACACCCGGTCACGTCGACTTCGGCTACGAGGTCAGCCGCAGCCTCGCGGCGTGTGAGGGCGTCGTGCTGGTCGTCGACGCAGCACAGGGCATCGAGGCCCAGACCCTGGCGAACTGCTATCTCGCTCTGGAGAACGACCTCGAGATCGTCGCCGTGCTGAACAAGATCGACCTCCCGGCTGCGGACGTGGACCGCTACGCCGGTGAGATCGAGCAGGTGCTCGGCATCCCGCGCGAGGAGATCCTGCCGATGTCGGCCAAGACCGGCCTCGGCGTGCCCGAACTGCTCGATGCGATCATCGAGCGCATCCCGGCGCCGACCGGCGACCCCGACGCCCCGCTCCAGGGGCTCATCTTCGACTCCCAGTTCGACCAGTACCGCGGCGTCGTGTCGTCGGTCCGCATCATGAACGGCACGATGAGGTCCGGTGAGAAGCTGACCTTCCTCAACGCCGGTGCCCAGCACGAAGCCATCGAGATCGGTGCCCGCCAGCCGGTGATGACGCCGCTCGAGAGGATGGGCCCCGGCGAAGTCGGCTACATCGTCGCGGGGATCAAGGACGTCGGCGAAGCCAAGTCCGGTGAGACCGTGACGACGGCGGTGCACGGCTCGACGGACCCGCTGCCGGGCTATCGCGAGCCGCTGCCGATGGTGTTCTCCGGCCTGTTCCCGATCGACGGTGACGACTTCGAGAACCTGCGTGAAGCGCTCGGCAAACTGAAGCTGAACGACGCCTCGATCACCTACACGCCCGAATCGTCGGGTGCCCTCGGCTTCGGATTCCGCTGCGGCTTCCTCGGCCTCCTGCACATGGAGATCGTCAAGGAGCGACTCGAGCGCGAGTTCGACCTGGCGCTCATCGCCACCGCACCGAGTGTCGAGTACCTCGTCACCAAGACGAACGGCGAGACGATCAAGGTCGACAACCCGGCCGATCTCCCCGAAGCGCAGAGCATCGCCTTCGTCGAGGAACCGTTCTTCAAGCTCTCGATCATCACCCCGACCGAGTACACCGGCCCGCTGATGGATCTGTGTCAGACCCGGCGCGGCGAGATGAAGAAGATGGAGTACCTCTCACCCGAGCGCATGGAACTCATCTACGAGGTCCCGCTCGCCGAGGTCGTCGTCGACTTCTTCGACCAGATGAAGTCACGCACGAAGGGATACGCCAGCCTGGACTACGAACTCGCCGGCTATCGCAAGAGCAACCTCGTGAAGGTCGACCTGCTCCTCAACGCGATCCCTGCTGATGCGTTCTCGACCATCGTGCACCGTGACAAGGCGTACGCCTATGGCAGCCGGATGTGCGAGAAGCTGAAGGAGTTGATCCCGCGGCAGATGTTCGACGTGCCGATCCAATCGGCCATCGGCGGCAAGATCATCGCTCGCGAGACCGTGAAGGCGAAGCGCAAGGACGTCACGGCCAAGTGCTATGGCGGCGACATCACCCGGAAGCGCAAGCTGCTCGAGAAGCAGAAAGAGGGCAAGAAGAAGATGAAGTCGATCGGTCGGGTCGAAGTGCCCGGCGACGTCTTCATCGACGCCCTCAAGCTCGACGACTGACCGGCCCGGTATGACGGTCGGGACACCCTGGGCACGACGTGACCAGGGTGCGCCGTGCTCTGGATGCAGCTGGTGACTTCGCTGCCCACCGACCCCCGTGACCCCGTCGCGTCGAGGTCATCGCGTCGTCCAGCCGGCGGCACGACGACGGAGCCGACGCGTTTCGGGGCGACGACGTTCAGGTCGCTGCAGTATCGCAACGTGCGTCTGTTCTTCGGTGGGCTGCTGCTGTCGAACGTGGGGACGTGGATGCAGCTCACCGTGATGTCGTTGCTGGTGTTCCGCCTCACCGGCGAGTCGACGTCGGTGAGTATCAGCATCGGCTGCCAGTTCCTGCCGATGCTGCTGCTCGGCGCTTGGGCCGGTTCGATCGCCGACGCACTCGACAAGCGCAAGATGGCGATCGTCACCCAGTCGGCGATGGCGGTGCAAGCCCTCGTCATCGGTGTCCTCGACATCACCGGTGTCATCAATCTGCCGCTGGTCTACCTGATGTCGTTGCTGCTCGGCATCGCCAACGCCTTCGACAATCCGGCGCGGCGGAGCCTGGTCACCGAACTCGTCCCGCCGGTCGAGATCACGAATGCCACCTCGCTGAACACCGCGGTGATGACATCGTCGCGGATCGTCGGCCCGGCGCTCGGTGCCGTGCTCGTCGGCGCCGTCGGCACCGGTGCGTGTTTCATCATCAACGGGGTCACGTTCTCGGCGATCATCTTCTCGCTCCTGGCGCTGCGGACGTCCGAGATGTTCCCGTCCGCTCCGCGCCCGAAGGGTGGGCAGCCGGTGCGTGACGCAGTCCGCTTCGTCGCTGGTCGACGGAACCTGCTCGTCCTCTTCGTCGTGCTGCTGGTCGTGTCGACGTTCGCCTTCAACCAACAGATCGTGTTCCCGCAGCTCGCGGACATCAAGTGGGGCGGCGACCAGGCGTTCGGTTACGCGCTCGGCGTGATGTCGCTCGGGTCGTTCACCGGTGCGCTGCTCACGGCGCGGCTTCGTCAGGTCAGCATGCGGTGGTATCTCGGCAACGCTGTGCTGCTGTCGGTGACCGCAGTCGGTATCGCGTGGGCGCCGAACATCTGGGTGGCGTTCCTGTGGGCGGTGCCGATGGGGCTCGGAGCCTCTGGTTTCATCACCGCCGCGAACGCCATCACGCAGCAGGAGAGCCCGGGCGACATGCGCGGCAGGTTGATGGCGTTGCAAGCCGTCGTCTTTCTCGGCTCGACGCCCATCGGCGGGCCGATCACCGGACTCATCGCCGACAACATCGGTGTCGAGTGGGCGCTCGGCTACGGCAGCGTGCTCTCCTTGCTGGCAGTGGCAGGTGCAGGAATCGTGTGGCTGGCCACAGGCAGACAGTTTGTGGCGGCGGCGGCTCCGAACGCGACGAACTCGGGGGACATCCGAGCATGACCGATCCACCGCTCACCGCGCCGGAGCAGAACTGGGCAGGCAATCACGTGTACCGGGGCATCGTGCAACGCCCCACCACGATCGACCAGGCAGCGGCGATCGTCAGCAGTTCGACCAGTGTCCGAGCAGTGGGGTCGCGGCACTCCTTCACCGACATCGCCGACGCCGACGTGTTGCTCGACCTCGGCGGTCTCGACCGACCGGCGAGTGTCGATGCCGATGCACGCACGGTCACCGTCGCGGGGTCGGCGACGTACGCAGACGTCGCCCAGACACTCCGGCCGCACGGCATGGCGCTGCACAATCTGGCCTCCCTGCCGCACATCTCGGTCGCCGGTGCGATCGCCACCGCCACGCACGGCTCCGGTACCCGGCTCGGCAACCTGGCGACGTCAGTCGCTGGACTCGAGATGATCAGTTCGACCGGCGAGATCGTGACGGTCACCAGGCGAACACCGGACTTCGACGGCATGGTCGTCGCATTGGGAGCGCTCGGCTTGGTCACTGCGGTCACGCTCGACGTCGTCTTCGACTACGAGATCGAACAACATGTCTACGGCGACGTTCCGCTCGGCCTCGTCGCCGAACAACTCCAGATGGTGCTCGGCGCGGCCTACAGCGTGAGCATCTTCACGACGTTCGCCGGCGATCTCGACGGGCAGGTCGCCCACATCTGGCTGAAGCGCCGGACCGACGGCAGTGATCGGTCGATGGCGCCGGGGCCGACCTTCCTCGACGCGCCGGCAGCGATGATGCAACATCATCCGGTCCCGGGGCTCGACGGGGCGGTGTGCACTCCGCAACTCGGCGAGGCGGGGCTGTGGTCGGACCGGCTGCCGCATTTCCGGATGGGCTTCACGCCGAGTGCCGGCGAGGAGGTGCAGTCGGAGTTCTTCGTCGGAACGTCTGACGGCCCGGCGGCATTCGACGCACTCAGACGAGCTGCACCCGACTTCTCGAACCGACTGATGATCTCCGAGATCAGAGCCGTTGCTGCCGACGAACTCTGGATGAGTCCGCACTACCAGCGCGACTCCCTCGCCTTCCACTTCACGTGGCATGCCGGTGACAACGACGCCGCGATTCGGACCGTCGAGCGTGCGCTCGCCCCGTTCGACCCGCGCCCGCACTGGGGCAAGGTCTTCCATGCCGACAGCTTCTCCGCCGCCGACGCCTATGGGATGTTCGAGGACTTCATCGACATGGCGAGTCGGCTGGATCCGCACGGCATCTTCGCCAACGACTGGTGGCGACGCGTCATCGACCCCGTCGCAGGTGTAGGTGGGTGACTGCACGGAGGTGCCCCGGTTCGGAAGTGCCGCAGGATGGTGCAGGTACTCCCGCTGAGGAGGTAGAACGGCGCCGTGGCCCAACAGTCGATCATGTGGTTCCGGCGCGATCTGCGACTGGGCGATCTTCCGGCGCTGCTCGCTGCAGGCGCTGACGGCCGGTCCGTCGTCCCGGTGTTCGTCGTCGACCCGGTGTTCGACGCTGCAGGAGCACCGCGGCGTGCACTGCTCCACGACGTGCTCACTGCGCTCGACACGTCCCTTCGCGATCGGTACGGCACACGACTGCTGATCGCCCACGGGGACCCGACGACCGAGATCCCCCGGCTGGCTGTTGCCGTGGACGCCGAGACAGTGTTCGTGAGCAGGGACTTTGCGCCGTACGGACGTCGACGCGACGCAGCCATCGCTGCAACGCTCGCCGAGCAGCGGAGAGCGCTCCGTGGTGTCGGGTCTCCGTACGCCGTCGACCCCGGCAAGGTGCTGAAGGGCGATGGGACCCCGTACAAGGTGTTCACACCGTTCTCGAAGATCTGGCGTCAGATCGAGGTCGACGGCCCGCACGACGATCCGGAAGACGACATGAGGTGGGCGGCACCGGGGATGATCGCTGCACACACCCAGCCGCTCTTCGATCGTCCCGATCCAGGCTGCGATCTGCCGGTCGCCGGCGAGGAGGCCGCTCGTGATCGGTGGGCCGCGTTCCTCGACTCGACGTCCGCTGCCGACGGCACGATGCGATCAGGTGTCGATGCCTACAACGACCTCCGCGACACGCCAGCGCTTGCCGGCACCAGTCGGCTGTCGCCCGACCTCAAGTGGGGCACCATCCACCCGCGCACGCTGCTTGCCGACCTCGATCTGTCAGGACCGAAGGACGACGGAGCGATGGTGTTCTCGAGTGAGTTGGCGTGGCGTGACTTCTATGCCGACGTGTTGTTCACACAACCGGACAGTGCCTGGAACAACCTCAACAAGAAGTTCGATGCCATGCCGGTCGACACCGATGCCGATGCTCGTCGGCGATTCGACAGGTGGACGGCGGGGGAGACCGGCTTCGGCATCGTCGATGCCGGCATGCGCCAACTGCTCGCCACCGGATGGATGCACAATCGGGTGCGGATGATCGTCGCCAGCTTCCTCGTGAAGGACCTGCATCTACCCTGGCAGTGGGGTGCCCGCTGGTTCATGCAGCACCTCATCGACGGCGACCTCGCCTCCAACAACCACGGCTGGCAGTGGGCGGCGGGAACCGGAACGGATGCTTCACCGTACTTCCGCGTCTTCAACCCGGAGACCCAACGGGAGCGCTACGACCGCACGGGGGAGTACGTGTCGCGCTGGGCGCCCGACCCGGTCGACCCGATGGTCGATCACGGTGCGGAGCGCGATGAGGCGTTGCGCCGGCTCAAGACCCTGTAGCAGCCCGAGTAGCCACGGCAAGTAGCATCGACATTGCCATGTTGGACGACCGCAAAACAGCGATTCTCGGTGCGGTGATCCAGGAGTACATCGCGACGGCGCAGCCGGTCGGGTCCACCCACATCGCCGATGCCCCGAGCATCAAGGTGTCCTCGGCGACGGTCCGGAGCGAGATGAGCCAGCTCGAGTCCGAGGGGTATCTCGTGCAACCGCACACGTCGGCTGGTCGCGTCCCGACCGACAAGGGCTACCGGTACTACGTCGACAACCTGACCACACCGGGGCGGCTGGATCGGGCGACCACGCAGCACGTGGGGAACTTCTTCAGCGCTGCCCATGGTCGGCTCGAGGAGTTGCTGCACCAGACTTCGAATCTCCTCGCCGATCTGACACACAACGCGGCAGTGGTGGTCGGTCCGAAGGCTGAGGCGATCGCCATTCGCAACGTGCAGATCGTGTCGTTGTCGGCGACGGTGGCGACCGTGGTCGCAGTGTTCGCAAACGGCACCGTCGAGAACTTCACGATCGAGATCAGCGACCACGATGACGAGATCCGCCTCTCCGCGGCATCGGCACACCTGTCCGCTGGGCTCGCCGGAAGCGTGCTGGGAGCGGTTGCCGCCCTCGCTCCGTCCGGCGATGCCTCCGTCGATCGGCTCTGCAGCGCTTCACTGGACGGACTCGCCGAGGTCGCGACCGGTGACCATGTCTTCACCGGTGGTGTGTCCGCCGTCGCGAACGCTTTCGACGCGGTGGAGGTGGTTCGATCCGTTCTGCACACCCTCGAGCAACAGTTCGTCGTCGTCTCGCTGGTCAGCGACATCGTCGGCCGTGGAATGTCTGTCGCGATCGGGCTGGAGCACGGTGTCGAACCGCTGGCCGCGTGTTCGGTCGTGGTCGCCCCGGTCGTCGTCGACGGTGAGCACCTCGGCTCGGTCGGTGTGCTCGGCCCGACCCGGATGAACTATCCGCAGGCACTGGCGACGGTCGAAGTCGTCAGTGAGCAGTTGGGGCATCGCATCGAAGAAGGCTGAGGCGCATGCGCCCCGACCGCGGCATCGTGACGGCAACAGCGTCTTTTCACGGCATCCTGTAGACCGCCATGGCTGACTTCTACGAACTTCTCGGTGTCGCTCGCGGCGCCAGTGCCGACGAGATCAAGAAGGCGTACCGCAAGCGTGCACGCGAGTTGCACCCGGACGCCAACCCCGACAACCCTGATGCCGAAGCCCGGTTCAAGGAAGTCGCCCGCGCCTACCAGGTGTTGTCCGACGACCGGCAGCGGCAGCGCTACGACCAGTTCGGCGAAGCGGGCGTCGGTGGCGGATCGGGTGGCGGGCAGTCTGCGGAGGACATGTTCGGCGGCGGCGGTCTCGGCGACATCTTCGATGCGTTTTTCAGCGGAGGCGGTGGCAGCCCCTTCGGTGGTGGCGGTCGCCAGCGCGGTCCGAGTGGCCCGCCACGTGGACAGGACCTCGAAGTCGTTGCCGACCTCACGCTCGAACAGGCGGTGTTCGGTGACCAGATCAGCGTCGAACTGAAGCTGCCCGTCCGCTGCGAGGACTGCGACGGCAGTGGTGCCGGCGAAGGCACCCAGCCGGTCACCTGTAGCGACTGCGACGGCAGTGGACAGGTCCAACGTGTCCGTCAGAGCCTGCTCGGCCAGATGGTCACGGCCAGTCCGTGTGGGCGTTGCGGCGGGATGGGCGAGGTCATCGCCACCCCGTGTTCTTCCTGCCGCGGACAGGGACGGGTCACCGTCGACAAGAGTTACCAGGTCGACGTGCCCGCCGGAGTCGACACCGGATCGACCCTCCGACTCACCGGTCGTGGTGCCGCGGGCCCTCGTCGAGGGGCCAACGGCGATCTGTACGTGCATCTCCGCGTGGCGCCCCACGAGGCCTACGTCCGCGACGGAGACCAACTCATCACCGACGTCGGGATCTCGATCGCCCAGGCAGCGCTCGGTACGTCGCTCACACTCGAGACACTGGACGGTGACGAGGATCTCGTCGTGCCGGCCGGCACCCAGCCCGGACGCGAGTTCGTACTCCGCCAGCGCGGCGTCCCGCACCTGCAGGGCCGAGGCCGTGGGGATCTCATCGCACGCATCCGGGTCGATGTGCCGACCAGGTTGTCCGATGCCGAAGTCGAGTTGCTCACGTCCTACGCAGAGGGCCGCGACGAAGTCGTCGGCAACGGCAAGGAAGGGCTGTTCTCGCGGATCAAGTCGGCGTTCTCGTGACGCCGCGTCCGTGACGGAACCCTCCTGAGATGGGCATCGACGACGCTCGCCGCGCTGCGACCTCGCATGTCTTCGTCGAGCCCGAGACGCTCGATGTCGATGGCGCCGTCCTGCTGGACAGCGAGACCGAACACCATCTGGCACGCGTCCTGCGGCTTCGGTCGGGCGAACACGTCACACTCAGCGACGGCGCGGGGCGCTGGCGCCAGACCATCGTGGCGAGTGGACCCGGCCTCCGTCTCGAGACGACCTCGGAGGTCGTGACGACGGAGCGTCCGTATCCGCCGTTCACGCTCGTGTCGGCGATCCCCAAGGGTGACCGGGTCGAATGGCTGGTGCAGAAGGCCGTGGAACTCGGCGCCGACACCGTGCAGTTCGTGCACACCGATCACTCTGCGGTGCGCTGGAAGCCCGACCGGGCCGCCAAGCAGATGCTCCGCCTCCGACGCATCGCGGTCGAGGCTGCTCGCCAGAGTCGTCGTGTCTGGCTGCCCGAGGTCACTGGACCCGTCGATGCCTCGACGTTGCTCTCCACGGCAGTCATGGCAGAACCCGGCGGTCGTGTTGTCGGCACATCTGACAATTGCATCGCCATCGGTCCGGAAGGCGGATGGTCTGATCGCGAGCTCGAAATGGCTCGTGACCAGGTGTCTGTTGGCAGAAACGTGCTCCGAACGGAGACGGCTGGCCTCGCTGCGACCACACTCTACGTGGCCAGCTACCACTGACCGGTATGAGGCGCACCCCGACCGGGGTATGATACGTGGCCAAGCAAGCACGCTCTGCGTTGACTTGTGTCCAGACGACGAGATGAAAATGCGGGACCAGATGACGAGCTTTGACGACGACGCACCTTCGGCCTACAGCCAGCAGGTCGGCGAACGGCTGCGGGTCATCCGCAAACAGAAGCGCATGTCGCTCCAGGAAGTGGAAGCGCAGTCGACGCAGGAGTTCAAAGCCTCGGTGCTCGGTGCCTACGAGCGGGGCGAACGGGCGCTGTCGGTGCCGCGCCTCGATCGGCTGGCCCAGTTCTACAACGTGCCGATCGAGCAGTTGCTGCCGCGTGAGGTCACTGGCTTCGAGGCCGCGGCAATCGATTCCCCGATCAACAAGAAACTGGCGATCGACGTCTCCAAGCTCGTGCAGCTCAGCGGTTCACCCTTCGAGATGCTCGCCCGCTATCTGCGGCTCATCCAGGTACAGCGTCAGGACTTCAACGGGCGGGTCATCACCGTGCGCGGAGACGACACACGTGCGATCGCCGCGATGCTCGACGTGCCCGTCGATCAGGTCGGCGACCGCCTCTCTGCGCTCGACCTGCTCTTCAAGCCGGTCTGAAGCAACACAGGCCGGCTTCCCGCCACGCCGGGCCCGTAGCCTGAACCGATGTTCGGATCCGTCGCGACACGCTGATGTTCGGTGTCTACCTGCACATCCCGTTCTGCTCGTCGAAGTGTGACTACTGCGCGTTCGCGACATGGACTGACCGTCACCATCTGACCGAGGCCTACCTCGGAGCGCTGACCACCGAGATCGCTCGCGCTGTTGATGCCGGAATGCCGGTCGCCGACACGATCTTCGTCGGCGGCGGCACGCCGACGCTCGTCCCCGCCGAGCTCCTCGCGGCAACGATCGCCTCGATTCCGCGAGCTGATGGCGCCGAGGTGACCGTCGAATGCAATCCCGACGACGTCACCGTCGACATGTTGCGCAGCTTCGTCGACGGCGGGGTCAACCGTGTGAGTGTGGGTGTGCAGTCGATGTCGGCGCACGTCCTCGAATCGCTCGGTCGGACCCACGATCGCGACAACGTCGCCCGCGCCGTCGACGCAGTCCGGACGGTCGGATTGTCGACGTTCAACCTCGACGTCATCTACGGCGCGGCAGGGGAATCTGTGGCTGATTGGGAGATGACGATCGACGGGGTCTTGGAACTCGATCCGCCGCACGTCTCGGCCTACGGTCTGACGGTCGAGGCGGGCACCGCGCTCGCCGCGCAACCGGCCCGGCATCCTGACGACGATGACCAGGCAGACAAGTACGAAGCCGCCGAGTCGCGCCTGACCGCAGCGGGCCTCGCCAACTACGAGGTGTCGAACTGGGCGAAACCTGGCCACGAGTCGCGCCACAACTTCATCTACTGGCGCCAGCAGAACTATCGCGGTTTCGGTTGCGCGGCCCACTCCCATCACGACGGTCGACGCTGGTGGAATGTTCGGACGCCTGATCGCTACATCGACCTGGTCACCGCCGACCGTCCGGTCGAAGCGTCCTTCGAAGCACTCGACAGCGACCAGCGCCGCGCCGAGGGCCAGCAGTTGACACTGCGGACGCGCGATGGTGTCGAGCGCTCAGCGTTCGATCCCGAGACGCTCGAGTTGGTCGGCGACATGGTCGCATCGCACCCGACGGACCCCGACCGCATCGTGCTGACGCCGGCGGGTCGCCTGATGGCGAACGAGATCTCCGTCCGGATGCGTGACTGAACCCTCCGACCGAATGCGCGGTGCCGACGGAATGCGCCGTGCCGACGGAATGCTTCGCGCCCACGGAATGCTTCGCGGGCAGGGGTGTGGAGCACGATCGCAACTGGTATTCTGTCGCCTGCTACGGGCGTGTAGCTCAGTTGGTTAGAGCGCTACCATGACACGGTAGAGGTCGCAGGTTCGATTCCTGTCATGCCCACCAGAACACTCGTGTCCGACCCGGATTCGCCTCGCAACTGCGATGGCGACCGGGTCGTCGCAGTTTTCGGCCGATCGTCACGCCGGGTGCGGTGGTTCGCCGAGGCCCCTTGCTCGCCCACGAGTCGTCCGCCGGATGCCGGCACCGACCGCGTACGCTGACCCGGGTCATGGAACAGTTCCGTCCGCCTGATGAGGTGCAGCGCGACACCGACCTCGCACTGGCGCTCGCCGATGGCGATGCTGCTGCGGTCCGAGAGCTCTACGAACGCTTCGGCGGTCTGGTGTACACCATCGCAAATCAGGTGGTCCGCGATTCGCAGCGCGCCGAGGACGTGACGCAGCACGTGTTCCTCCAGGCCTGGCGCAATGCCGACAAGTTCGAACCCGGTCGTGATTTCGCGCCGTGGCTGGCAACGATCGCCCGTCGTGCCGGGATCGATGCGCTCCGTCGGCGCCAGCGACTGCCAGCGGGTCCACTCGAGTCGGCGGATGCTTCCGACGCCGCCCTGGTGTCGCTGCCGCCCAGCGCCGAGCAGGTCGAAACGGTGTGGTCGGTGCGCGCCGCCCTCGACGGACTCGTCGACGACGAGCGCGAGGTGGTCCGCCGGCAGCATCTCCTCGGCCACACGCACCCCGAGATCGCCGATCAGCTCGGCATCTCGGTCGGGACCGTCAAGTCTCGGTCGCATCGGGCCCATCGGAGGTTGGCGACCCGGCTGGCACACCTGCGAACGGAAGGGGAGCAGTGATGCGCGAACCGAATCCGTTCGGCCGACGTAGTGATCAGTACGCCACGACCACGATCACGATCATCCAAACCAGCGAGACCAGCATGCTTCAGGAATGGGCAGGGCGATGACCGACTCGACGCTCCCACCGCACGATGGAACCGGCACCGACGATGCCGACGCGAACATCATCGACGCCGAACTCGCGGCGATGCTCGCCGACCCGGGGACCTGGGTGCAGCCGCCGGCCGGTCTCGGCGACCGGATCGTCACAGCAGTCAGCAGCGAGGCCGACCTCGGAGCACCCGACGCTCAGACTGCTGCTTCCCTGGGATCCGGTCGTCGATTCAGCCGACTGCGTCCGGTGTTGATCGGCGCCGCAGCGACGATCGTCTTCCTGTTCGGTGGCATCGTGGTGCTGAGTGCGTTGAGCGGCGTCGACGACGTCGACACCTTCTCGGTCGAGTTGATCTCGACCGGTCTGATCCCCGACGTCAGCGGCGACATCGACGTCACCTCATTCGATTCGGGTCTGCAGATCGACCTGGCAGCATTCGGGCTGCCGCGACGCGACGACGGAGCGTTCTACGAAGGCCGGGTGCAAACGGTCGACGGAGACTTGATCCCGGTCGGCACATTCCACGATGGCACCGACGTGATCTTGTGGGCCGGAGTCGAGCTCGACCGGATCGAACTGTTCACCATCACGCTTGAATCTGCTGCCGGCCCGGACGACCTGGAACAGGCTTCTTCGGGCGACGTCGTGTTGCGCGTTGCGCTCACGCCCTGACGAGTTCGGAGCGGACGGCGGCGGCAACAGCAGCCGCGCCCGCAGCGCCCATCAGCACGGTGTAGTGATTGGTGTCAGGAACGTCGATCCAGTGGTGGAGGGCAGCTTCAGCGACCGCTTCGTCGGAGATCAGCGGCGGTGGCGTCCCGGCCGATCCGTTGGGCGCCCGGAGAATGGTCGTCGGAGTCGTACGACGAGCGAGCAGGCTGCGCACCTCGGCGTCGGCGAAGAGTTCTCGACCGTCGGTTCGAACAGCGTCGGCGTTCACTGTGGTCCGAAAGCCGCCCTCCACCTCGATCAGGTCGGCGAGCAGGTTGCGTTCGAGGTCGATGCTGATGCCTCCTGCGAACGCCGGGTGCGCAGACCACATCGAGTAGTACGAGGTGCGATCGGTCCAGACCTTGCTCAGCCGATCGATGGCCGGTCCGAGCGAGGCGGCGAGCAACTCGTCGATGTCAGCGTCGACAGGCAGGGGGAGCGGCGTTCCTCCGTCGACGAGCATGATGGTGCTGACGAGATTCCAGTGGTGCTCTGCCGCCATCAGCGCAACGTAGGCGCCCATCGAATGTCCGGCGACCAGAACGGGTCCGCCGATCTGTTCGACGATCCGAGCGACGTCGTCGCTGTGCTGGCGGATGCCGAACGGCCCGGGTGCCTCATGGCTGCGGCCACGGCCACGGAGATCGACGGCGACGACGTGTGCGGCGCCTGCGAGGTGATGGACCAACGGGTCCCAGGCCCACGCATTCGAGGTGATGCCGTGGATGGCGACCAGTGTCGGGGCGCCGGCAATTCCGGCCCATCGCAGTGCGCCGAGTTCGGTGTCGCCGACGTCGAAACTCAAGAACTCGGGCCGGCGCGCCATGTCAGTCCGATCAGGCTCGGGGTTCGCGTGGCAAGCCCAGCACACGCTCGCCGAGGATGTTGCGCATGATGTTCGAGGTGCCGCCCATGATCGTGTAGCCGGGGCCGTAGGCGAGACCCTGAGTCACGTCGTCCCAGAGCAGTGCGTCGGCGCCGAAGGTGCGCGACACGAACTCTGCGACGCGCTGTTCGTGCTCGGTGCAGAAGCACTTGGTCGCGGCCGAGAAGCCCGCCGGTGCCTGGCGCAGCGTCTCGCGAGTGACGAGGATTCGGCCGAGGCGGTAGCCGATCTCCAACTGGGCGATCTCTTGGCGGACGAGCGGGTCACTCGTATCGGCGCGTTCGACGGCCATGTCGTACAACGCCTTGTTCGACACCAGTCGGTCGACGCCGCCGCGCTCGTGTTCGAGCTGCGTCATCGTCTGCTTGAACGCCCCGCCTTCGACGCCGACGAGATTCTCGACCGGAACACGAGCGTCGGTGAAGAAGACCTCGCAGAAGTGTTGGTTCGTCGTCATGTCCTTGATCCGACGGATCTCGATGCCCGGCGTGTCCATCGGCACGATCACCTCGGAGATGCCCCGGTGCGGCGGTCCGTCGGACGTCGTGCGGCAGATCAGGTAGCAGTAGTCGGCATCGGCGCCGAAGCTGGTCCAGATCTTCTGGCCGTTGATCACGAAGTGATCGCCGTCGCGAATCGCTGTCGTCGTGAGCGAGGCGAGGTCCGAACCGGAATCGGGTTCGGACATGCCGATGCACCACGTCACCGTTCCCGCCAGCATGGGCGGCAGGAACTCGGCCTGCTGGTCAGCGGTGCCGTAGGTGATGAGCGACGGGCCCATCTGGCGATCGGCGAACCACATCGAAGCGATCGGTGCGCCGGCCGCGATCATCTCTTCGCCGACGATGAGGCGGTTGATCGGAGGCTGTCCGCCGCCGCCGTACTCGGTCGGCCAGGTCATGCCGATCCAGCCGAGCTCGGCGAGCTCCTTGGCGAAGTCCTTCGAGTAGCCGTTCATCCAGGAATCGTTGTGACGCCCGTATTTCGCCACGCCGGCAGCAGCGACAGCGCGTGCGCGTGCTCGTAGTTCGGATTGCTCGGTGGTCCAGTCGAAGTCCATCGGTCCTGACTGTACGGCCTCGCCCGGGTACGGGTGGATTCGTGCTCCCGACGATCCCGACGTTCACGGAAGGGAAGCGGATGGTCGTGGCGGACGAAGATGGCGACCGTGCGCCGGCCGCGCTACAGTGCAGACAAGTTGAAGACAAGTGACCCGTCAACATCACCGTGTGTCGGAGAAGGACCCCCATGAGCAACTCCAAGATCATCTACACGTTCACCGACGAGGCACCAGCACTGGCGACGTACTCGCTGCTGCCGGTCATCGAAGCATTCGCCGGAGCAGCTGATGTCGAGATCGAGACGCGCGACATCTCCCTGGCGGCACGCATCCTCGCTGCATTTCCTGACCGCCTGACCGCCGAGCAGCGGGTCCCCGACGCCCTGGCCGAGCTGGGCGCGATGGCGCTCACCCCCGAAGCCAACATCATCAAGCTGCCGAACATCTCGGCATCGGTGCCCCAGATGAAGGCCGCCATCGCCGAACTGCAGGCGCAGGGCTACGACCTGCCCGATTACCCGAACGACGCTGAGACCGACGCCGACAAGGCGATCATCGCCGCCTACGGCACCGCCATGGGCTCCGCTGTCAACCCGGTCCTGCGTCAGGGCAACTCCGATCGGCGTGCGCCGAAGGCCGTCAAGGACTACGCCAAGGCCAACCCGCACTCGATGGGTGCCTGGTCGCCCGACTCGAAGACGCACGTCGCCACCATGGCCGAAGGCGACTTCGAGCACAACGAACAGTCGGTCACGATGGCCGACGCCGGCGCTCTGCGCATCGAACACGTCGCCGCCGACGGCACCGTGTCGGTCCTGAAGGAATCGATCCCGGTGCTCAGCGGTGAGGTCATCGACTCCACGGTCATGAGCGTCGCAGCGCTTCGCACGTTCCTCGATGCCGAGATCGCCGACGCCAAGGCCAAGGGCGTCCTGTTCTCGTTGCACCTGAAGGCCACGATGATGAAGGTGTCCGACCCGATCATCTTCGGCCACGCTGTCCGCGCCTACTTCGCCGACGTCTTCGCCAAGCACGGTGACGCGCTCGCCGAAGCCGGCGCCAACCCGAACAACGGTCTCGGCGGTGTCATCTCGTCGCTGTCGAATCTGCCCGCCGACAAGCAGGCCGAGATCGAGGCCGACATCGCCGCAGCGATCGAGAACGGTCCCGACCTCGCGATGGTCGACTCCGACAACGGCATCACCAATCTGCATGTCCCGAGCGATGTCATCGTCGACGCCTCGATGCCGGCCATGATCCGCACGTCCGGCCAGATGTGGAACGCCGCTGGCGAACAGCAGGATGCCAAGGCCACCATTCCGGACAGCAGCTACGCCGGTGTCTACCAGGTCGTCATCGACGACTGCATCACCAACGGCGCCTACGATCCGACCACGATGGGCACGGTCCCGAACGTCGGGCTCATGGCGCAGAAGGCCGAGGAGTACGGCAGCCACGACAAGACGTTCGAGTCACCTGCCGACGGCACGATCCGCGTCGTCGACGCCGCCACCGGCGCGACGGTCATGGAGCACTCGGTCGACGAGGGCGACATCTTCCGTGCCTGCCAGGCCAAGGACGAGCCGATCCGTGACTGGGTCCGCCTCGCTGTCAGCCGGTCGCGGGCGAGTGGAATGCCGGCAGTGTTCTGGCTCGACGCCAACCGCGCCCACGACGCGCAACTGATCACCAAGGTCAACGAGTACCTCGAGGACCGTGATCTCGTGGGGGACACCGACGGCCTCACCATCGAGATCATGTCGCCGGTCGACGCCACCAAGTTCACCGTCGATCGGATGCGTGCCGGCGAAGACACCATTTCGGTCACCGGCAACGTGCTGCGTGACTACAACACCGACCTGTTCCCGATCCTCGAACTCGGCACGAGCGCCAAGATGCTCTCGGTCGTCCCGTTGCTCAACGGCGGTGGCCTGTTCGAGACCGGTGCCGGCGGTTCCGCGCCGAAGCACGTGCAGCAACTCGTCAAGGAGAACTACCTCCGGTGGGACTCACTCGGTGAGTTCCTCGCCATCGCCGTGTCGTTCGAGCACCTCGCTGAGGTCACGGGCAACGCATCGGCGAAGATCCTCGGCGACACGCTCGACGCAGCGACCGGTCTGCTCCTCACGAACGGCAAGTCGCCGGCTCGCCGTCTCGGCAGCCTCGACAACCGCGGCAGCCACTTCTACCTCGCCATGTACTGGGCGCAGGCACTCGCCAGCCAGACCGACGATGCCGCACTCGCCGCCAAGTTCGGGCCGATTGCCGCGGCGCTCGCCGAGAACGAGCAGACCATCGTCGACGAACTCGGTGCGGTCCAGGGCAGTGCCGCCGACATCGGTGGCTACTACTACCCGGACGCCGACAAGGCTCGCGCCATCATGCGCCCGTCATCGACCTTCAACCAGGTCCTCAGCACCCTCTGACGTACGCATGGTGCCAGGCACACCACGTACGCCCGTACGCATGGTGCCTGGCACACCGCGAACACCGGCGAGAACTGTGTGACACCCGGCATCCATGATCGGGGTATGGGACGACCACATCGCACTGACCCCGAAGATGGATGGCATCACGTCATGAACCGTGGTGTCGACCACGGCACGATCTTCTTCGACGACATCGATCGGCTCGAGTTCGGCCGCCTCCTCGGGCTGATCCACGAGCGATTCGGCGTCGAAATCCATGCGTACTGCCTCGTGGGAAACCACTATCATCTTCTGCTCCGATGTCCGGACGGTGGGATTTCCGGAGCGATGCACCTGCTCGGCTCGTTGTTCGCACGGTTCGTCAACGATCGTCGAGGACGTGACGGGCCGTTGTTCAGGAGTCGATTCACATCTCGTTCGATCGTCACGCAGGAGTACCTCACCAACGTCGTTCGCTACGTCCACCGCAACGCCATCGACGTCGCAGGCGCCCACCACCCGAGTGACTATCGATGGTCGAGCCACCGTGCGTACCTGGGCCTGCGACGCTCACCGGGGTGGCTCGAGACGGGTCACGTCAGCTCCTGGTTTCACGACGCGGCGGAGTTCGACGCCTTCGTGTGGGGAGATCTGGACGACTCGTGCCAGTCGTCGGGTTCGGGTCAGTCGATTCTTCACGCCAGCGAATTGGTCGTCAACGAGCAGTCGATCAGTACCGGCCGTACTGCCTTCGGAGAGGCTCGAGCCCTCACGCTGTTGGCAGGTGACCAAGCGACGGCCGAGATCGCAGCAGACGTCCACGTCGTCCTCGGTGTGCAGGACGCAGCGCTGCGAGCAGCGCGATGGCGAGCGGACCGAATGGCGGGAGATCCCCGGATTCAGTCGATGCTGACGTCGGTCAGAGATCTCACAGCTGCGTGATGCGTACGTGGTGTGCCGGCACCATACGTACGGGTGTACGTGGTGTGCCTGGCACCATGCGTACGTCAGCGGTTGGCGAGGTCGATGTAGTTGCGCTCGTCGGGGCCGGCGTACCACTGGCGCGGTCGGCTGATCTTCTGAGCCGGATCGTTCAGCAGTTCCTGCCAGTGGGCGAGCCAACCGGACATGCGCGGGATGGCGAACAGGACGGTGAACATCGACGTCGGGAAGCCCATGGCCTGGTAGATCAGACCGGAGTAGAAGTCGACGTTCGGGTACAGCTTGCGATCCACGAAGTACGGATCGGCCAGCGCAGCCTCTTCGAGCTTGAGAGCGATGTCGAGCAGCGGGTTCTTGCCGGTCACTTCGAAGACCTTGTAGGCGGTCTCCTTGATGATCGTGGCACGCGGGTCGAAGTTCTTGTAGACCCGGTGACCGAAGCCCATCAGGCGGGCGTCACCGTTCTTGACGGATTCGACGAACGCTGGAACGTTCTCGATCGAGCCGATCTCGGTGAGCATGCGGACGACTGCCTCGTTGGCGCCGCCGTGCAGCGGGCCGTAGAGGGCCGAGGCAGCACCGGATGCCGAGGAGTACGGGTCGGCGTGGCTGGAGCCGATGACTCGCATGGCGGTCGTTCCGCAGTTCTGCTCGTGATCGGCGTGCAAGATGAACAGCACGTCCATCGCCCGCTCGAGGATCGGATCGACTTCGTAGTCGCCGATCTTCCACATCATGTTCAAGAAGTTGGCCGCATACGACAGTTCGTTGCTCGGCTGGTTGTACGGCAGGCCGACGGAGAACTTGTAGCACATCGCTGCGATCGTGGGGCTCTTCGCGATGAGGCGCCGGATCTGGATGTTGCGCTGCTCGGGATCATTGACGTCTTTGGAGCCCGTGTAGAACGTGCCGAGCGCAGCGATGGCCGACACGAACATGCCCATCGGGTGTGCGTCGTAGTGGAAACCCTCGGCGAACTTCTTGCGCATGTTCTCGTGGATGAACGTGTGGTGCGTGACGTCGTGCTTCCACGTGGTGAGCTGTTCGGCGTTCGGCAGTTCACCGTTCAGCAGGAGGTATGCGACTTCGAGATAGGTCGACTTCTCGGCCAACTGCTCGATCGGATAGCCGCCGTAGCGAAGAATGCCGTTGGTGCCGTCGAGGTAGGTGATCGACGACTTCGTCGATGCGGTCGACAGGTAGGCGGGGTCGTAGCAGTACAGCGACGGGTCGAGCTCACGGAGCGCCGACGAAGGGAACACCCTCGATGGGGACCGTGACGGTCTTGCCGGTGCGGTCGTCGGTGATGGTGATGGTCTCGGGCACGATGGCTTCCTCCAGGCTCGAATGTTCAGAAAGTCGGAGGAGGGGTCGCCTCGCCCGAGCTGCCCAAGATACTCGGAGTCGACGCAAGTGCTCCAACCGGTGCAGCGATCCTCGCGTGCATGTGCTCCGAAAATCTGCGGGTCTCAGCTCGCCGATACGCGACAGTGGACCCATGACCGCTCGTTCGACGATTCCCCGTTTCGCCAGTGCCTGCGTCATCGTGCTTGCTGCGTGCGGCGGATCCACCGATTCGTCCGCTCCGGTTCCCGGCCTCGAGACGACCATCGGATCCGACGTTCCCGACACGATCGAACCTTCCGAGACCCGCGAACCGGCCGGCACGTCGACGGAGGTACCGGCCACCGACCCTCCGGACATCGCATCGCCGCCGTCCACTGATGTGCCCGCGACTGATCCGTCGGCGACTGCTCCGCCCGCACCGGTGACCAGCGCACCCACTGCAGCGACGACCGTCGTCTACGTGGGCAGCAGCGTCGGAGGCGCCTGGGCCGCCCTGGCGACCTGGGACGGCTTCGCTTGGCAGGAGGCTGACTTCGATGACGACGGCGAAGCCCTCACACCTCCACCGTCGGACTTCGCAACCGTGTCCGTCGCCAGTCTCGGCCTCGCCGGCCCCCTGACCGGATTGGCCTATGGCCCTGATGATTTCGTGTGTGTCGATGATCGCACCGGCCCGACACTCGACCTCCCTGCGGCTGTCGGCGAGATCTCGGCCGGCATGGGCTACGACGTCGTTGCAACTGCAACGGACTGGGACATTCAGCCTCGGCCGGTTTCCCAGGTCGGTGTCGACGCGGTCGACTACCAGACGATCGGGGAGTCGTTCGCAGCGGCCGGTGGAGTCGACGGTTCGGTCGGCGACGTCGTCCAGGTCATTCGTGCCGATCTGGACGGCGACGGCATCGACGAAGTGCTGGTCACGTTCGAGAAGATCACCGTGGAGGGGTTCGGAACCGTCGGCGACTTCTCGATCGTGTACCTCCGCCACCCGAACGCCGCGGGCGACGTGGTCGACAGCGTGGTGTTCGAGCACTACCCCGCAGAGCCAACTGACTTCCCGACGATGGGGGAGGCCGGCGTGATCGCGGTGGCCGATCTGAACGGCGATGCGGTGATGGAAGTCGTGCTGCGGAGCTCCTACTGGGAGACCGGGCTGGCCGAGCTGTTCAGCTTCACCGGGGGCAATTTGGTCGAGGCGGCGGCTGCCGGCTGCGGCCTCTGAGACGACTCAGAGGGGCGAGTTGCCGTGCTTTCGTCCCACCAGATTTTCGCGCTTGTCTTCGAGGATGTCGAGCGCTGCGGCGATCTCGGCACGTGTGTCGGCAGGGTCGATGACGGCGTCGATGAACCCGCGCTCGGCAGCGACGTAGGGGTTGAGAAGTCGTTCGGCGTAGTCACGTTCGAATTCGGCCTTCTCCTCGGGGGTGGACCGGCGAGCGAGAATCGCCGCAGCCTGCCCGGCACCCATCACGGCGATCTCGGCCCATGGCCAAGCCAGGCAGAGGTCGTTTCCCATCGTCTTGGAGTCCATCACGATGTACGCGCCGCCGTAGCTCTTGCGCAGGATCACGCAGATACGCGGGACGGACGCACGTGCGTAGGCATAGACGAGTTGGGCGCCGTGACGAATCATGCCGCGCCACTCGAGGTCCTTGCCCGGATAGAAGCCAGGGGTGTCGACCAGGGTGATGATCGGAAGGTTGAAGGCGTCGCAGAAGGCGACGAAGCGCGCCGACTTCTGTGAGGCGGGGATGTCGAGTGTCCCGGCGAGCACGATGGGTTGGTTCGCGACGATGCCGACCGGTCGACCGTCGATCGTGGCGAATGCGGTGACGACGTTGGCCGCCCATCGATCGCGGATCTCGAAGAGTGAGTCCTCGTCGACAATTGCTGCGGCGACCTTGCGGACGTCGTAACTGCCGGTCGACGACTCCGGGATCTGCTCGCCGGCCTCTGGACAGAGCCGGTCCGGTGGGTCCTCGATCGGCCATCGCGGTGGTTCGCCGTCGACGCTGCTCGGCAGGTACGCCAGGATCGTCTCGACGGTCTCGATCGCTGCGGCGCGGTCGGCGACGACCGACGTGGGAACTCCGGTGTAGCGGGCATGGTTCACAGCGCCGCCGAGTTCGTCGATGTCGATCGCGACGCCGGTGAACTGCTCGACCATGGTGGGGCCCTGGACGAAGGCGTAGCTCTCCGATGTCATCACAGCGATGTCGGCGATCCCGAGGAGGAGCGCCGGCCCGGACACGGCCGGTCCATCGACGATGATCGACGTCGGGATCACGCCCGAGCATCGTGTGAGCGCGGCAGCCACCAGGCCCCAACCGTGCAGCGCAGCGATGCCTTCGACGATGTCGGCGCCGGCGCAGGACATGACGATCACGAGAGGGATCCGCTGTTCGAGCGCTGCGGTGATCGAGACCGCCAGCAGCGACGACGTGCCCGAAGTGAGCCGGATCAGGTCGTCGGAGTCATCGAACTCGACCCAGACCACGGTCCGCTCGGCGAACTCTCGAACGTCGGCGTGTGCACGCGACGGCAGCAGGCGAGACAGCGCAAGACGTGACGCGACAGACGACGTCCCGGCGGCGAGATCTCTGTCGTGCTGCGCTGCGATCGTCATTGCGTGCGACAGTACCGCGCCCGCAGCCCGATCCCGGAAACATCGTGCGAAGCCGCCGGAGCGTTGCAGCGGAGCTCAGCCGGACGGTGAGAGTGGGAGCGCACTGGTTCCGAGATGGACGCCGGCCTGACGTTCGCCACTCTCTGCGATCACGGCCTGGAGCACCTCGAGTGTCGCCTGCGTCGGTGCGTTCGGTGCTGGGCGACGTTTGTACACGAAGGCGACGACGCGCCGGGGGAGTTCGGGAACGCTGATCATTCGGAACGACCCGGTCAGCCAGTTGGGCACCGCAGTCGCAGGAACGATCGCTGCGCCGTACCCGTCGAAAGCCAGAGATGCGAGGAGGCGGACGCCGTCGATCTCGGCCTGGGCGCGCAATGTCGTGTCGGCGCTCGCGGCGGCGCGTTCGAGGAGCTTTCGGAGCGCTGAGCCCATCGGGGGCAGGAGGAGTGGGACCGAATCGAGGTCACGCAGCGGGATCGTCTCGTGCTGGGAAAGGGGATGACTGGCATCGGCGAGCAGGAACAGGTCCTCGGCGAAGAGCGGGACGACGACGAGTTCCGGATCGTCGACCGGAAGGTGGACGATGGCTGCGTTGAGATGGCCGGACAGCACGTTCGGCACGAGTGTCGACGTCGCGCCCTCCTGGATGACGGTTCGTACCCCCGGATGTTCGGTGCTGAGGCGACCGAGCATCTGTGGCATCAGCCACCGTGCGGTGGTGCCGATCACGCCGAGGCGTGTCTGGCCGGAGATGTCGGCATCCCGGCTCGCAACGTCGGCAACGATGTCATCGACTTCGTTCAACACGCGGCGTGCGCGTTCGACGACCCGCACGCCTTCTTCGGTGAGCTCTCCGTACTGTCGATCGACGAGCGTGACGCCGAGCTCTTTTTCGAGTCGTGCGATGTGGGCCGACACGTTCGACTGCACGGTGAACAGTGCGCGCGCAGCAGCCGAGAAGGTGCCGTGGTCCGCAACAGCGACCAAGGTGGACAACTGGCGGATATCCATCACAAAAAACGATATCAAGTATCTCCGTTATCTGCTTGTCAGATCGGCAAGTGTGCGCGCATACTTGTCCCCGTACTCCTGGTCACCGCTCAGCAATGAGATCGGATCCAAGCGTGCGAAGTACAGAGATCGACGTGAGAACACCCCCCATTGTTCCACTCGTCGGGAAGTCCACCAGCTGTTCCCCCAACAGCGGACATTCCCAGGTTGAGAGACCCGGATCCCCCATCCGGGTCTTTCCCATTTTTCGGCTCCGTCCGCCTGGCGGGGCTCGACCCTGTCCCGCCCACCGGGCCCGACCCTGTCCCGCCCACCGGGCCCGACCCTAGAGTGATCGCGTGAGTACGACTTCGAACGGCGCGGCCTTCTTCGACCTCGACCGGACACTGCTCGCAGGTGCCTCAGGTGAGGTGTTCTCCGAGGCAATGCGCATTGCCGGGCTGTCGTCGAAGCCATTTCCCGGTGAGCAGTTCGTGTTCGGGCTGTTCAACGCGATCGGTGAAACGTTGCCCGCGATGGCGCTCGCCCGCCAGGCGGTGACGTTGGCCAAGGGTCGCTCTCAACTCGCAGTGAGTGCGGCGGCCGAACAGGTCGCCGATCGTCTCGTGTCGATGGTGCAGCCATTCGCCGAGGTCGCCTTCGCGGAACACCGCGCAGCGGGCCGCCCCATCGTGCTGGCCACCACCACGCCGTACGACCTCGTCAAACCGTTCGCCGATCGCCTCGGTCTCGACGATGTCGTCGCCACCAGGTACCGCGTCGGCGACGATGGCAACTACGACGGGACACTGGCCGGCCCGTTCGTCTGGTCAGCGGGCAAGCTCGAAGCCATCTCCACCTGGGCTTCCGAACACGGTGTCGACCTCGCAGACAGCTACGCCTACTCCGACAGCGTGTACGACACACCCATGCTCGACGCCGTCGGCAACCCGGTCGTGGTCAATCCTGACCCCCGCATGGTGCTGATGGCCGCCGCTCGTCGGTGGCCCACCATGAATCTCGACGTGTCGCCGGGAGTCGTCAAGGTGCCGGTCGTCGGGTTGGAGGTGCAGCGCCTCGCGCTCCAGATGGCCCGACCCGCCGCCTACCCGTATGCCCGTTTCGAGATCAGCGGCATCGAGAACATCCCAGGCAACGGCCCGGTCATCCTGTGCGCCAACCACCGGAGTTACTTCGATGTCTCGGCGATGTCGATCGTGATCGGCAAGAGCGGACGAACTGCTCGTTTCCTCGGTAAGAAAGAAGTGTTCGACGCCCCGGTCGTCGGCCAGATCGCGGCAGCGATGGGCGGCATCCGAGTCGACCGGGGCACGGGGTCCGACGAGCCGCTGCGAGCCGCAGCCGACGCACTTGCCGGCGGTGAGATGGTCGCCATGATGCCCCAGGGCACGATTCCGCGTGGCCCGGCGTTCTTCGAACCGAAGCTCGTCGGACGCTGGGGCGCGGCACAACTCGCGCACATGTCCGGTGCCACGGTGATTCCCGTCGGACTCTGGGGCACCGAGAAGGTCTGGCCCCGCTCGAGTCGTGCGCCGAAGATGCTGGCGCTCTCGGACCCGCCCACAGTGACGGTCACGGTTGGTCCGCCGGTGGCGATTAAGCGCAGATCGGTCGACGCAGACACCAAGCGGATCATGCAGGCAATCATGTCCGAACTGCCCGCAGAGGCAGCGGTACAACGGACGCCGACCGATGCGGAGCTGGCACGCACGTATCCGCCCGGCTGGAGTGGCGATCCCGACAGCGAGTCGACGCGCCGCCCGGGAGTCGATTGACCGGCTCGTGCCGAGTCAATTGCGACGAGACGTCGGACACATCTTCATCCGGCCGAGCACGAGGTTCCGAAGAGGGGGCATGTCGCAACACGCGGCGTGAACAGCACCAACCCGCTCTGAAAGGACCCCCCACATGAAGCGCACCACGACCACCCGGTTGTCGATCGGAATCGTCGCCGGACTACTGACGTTGACCGCATGCGGCAGCGATGGCAATGACGCCACCGAGACGACCGAGGCCACCGCCGAAGAGGCAGCTGAAGTCGGCACCATCGTCGACGTCGCCGTCGCCAACGGCAGCTTCGAGACGCTCGTCGCTGCAGTGACCGCCGCCGACCTCGCCGAGACGCTGTCGGGCGAGGGCCCGTTCACGGTCTTCGCACCGACCGACGACGCCTTTGCTGCACTGCCCGACGGCCTCGTCGACGCATTGCTGCTCCCCGAGAACAAGGACACACTCGCCAAGATCCTGACCTACCACGTCGTCTCCGGCGCCGTGATGGCCGCTGACGTGACCGACGGCGACGTCGCAACCGTCGAAGGTCAGACCGTCGCCCTCGCCGTCGGCGAAGGCGTCACCGTCAACGGTGCCAACGTGATCATCGCCGACGTGCCGGCCAGCAACGGCGTCATCCACGCCATCGACGCTGTCCTGCTGCCGCCGGACGTGGATGCCGCAGCACTCCTCGCCCCCGTCGAAGAAGCGATGGTCGAAGAGGAAATGGTCGAAGAAGAGATGACCGACGAAGAGATGACCGACGAATCCGCTGAAGTCGGCACCATCGTCGACGTCGCTGTCGCCAACGGCAGCTTCGAGACGCTCGTCGCTGCAGTGACCGCCGCCGACTTGGCCGAGACCCTGTCGGGCGAGGGTCCGTTCACGGTCTTCGCACCGACCGACGATGCGTTCGCTGCACTGCCCGAGGGCCTCGTCGAGGCACTGCTGCTTCCCGAGAACAAGGACATCCTCGTCCAGATCCTGACCTACCACGTCGTGTCGGGTGAAGTGTTTGCCGCCGACATCGCCGACGGAGACGTCGCCACCGTCGAAGGTCAGACCGTCGAACTGTCGACCGCTGATGGCGTCACCGTGAACGGTGCCAACGTGATCATCGCTGACGTGCCGGCCAGCAACGGCGTCATCCACGCCATCGATGCTGTCCTGCTGCCGCCGGGCGTGGACCCCGCAGCACTGCTCGGCTGAGTCGTCACCTGAACACGAACTACTGAAAACGAACATCTAGGAACGAACACCTGAACGAAGCCCGGCTCGGCAACGAGCCGGGCTTCGTCGCGTTCGCGAGCAAGCGGGCAGACTGCAGGAATGAGTGACCTGCCCCGTCCGATCGACCTGTTGCCCCATCGACCGCCGTTTCTGCTCGTCGACGAGCTGACAGCACTGGTGCCCGGCGAGTCGGCAACCGGCATCTGGCGGCTGACGGGGGAGGAGTACTTCTTCCCCGGCCACTTCCCGGGGCGGCCCACGCTGCCAGGCGTGTTGATGTGTGAGTCGATTGCCCAGGTCGGAGCATGTGCCGTCCTCGCCCACCCGGATTTCTCCACCAAGCTGCCGCTGTTCGGCGGGCTCGACAAGGCCCGCTTCCGCCGTCAGGTCGTGCCGGGTGACGAGTTGACCATCGAGGTCGAGCTCGGCCGGATGTCAGCTCGTGCCGGCAAGGGTGCCGGCACGGTCAAGGTCAATGGTGAACTCGCCACGAGCTGTGACCTGATGTTCGTGTTCGCCGACCGCTGACGTCCGTCGTCAGTGGTCGGCGGTCAGCGCTCGGTCACGCAGGAGCGATGACGACGGCGCCGTTGTGGCCGCCGAAACCGAAGTTCGTGCTCAGTACCGGGCCCGGCTCCCACGGGCGACCTTCACCGATGACGAGGTCGATGTGCATCTCCGGGTCGACGTTGACGGTGTTCGCCGTCGGCGGGATCATCCGATGTTGGATCGAGAGCAACGCAGCCACGGCTTCGAGTGCACCAGCCGCGCCGAGCGCGTGGCCGGTGATGCCCTTTGTCGAGACGACCGGAACGGCGTTCGGGCCGAAGACGTGCTCGATCGCAGCAGCTTCGGCAGCGTCGTTCAACGGGGTCGACGTACCGTGCGCGTTCACCTGGCGCACGTCAGCGGCCGTGATGCCGCTCTCGGCGAGGGCCTGCTCGATGCAGGCAATTGCTCCGACACCACCGGGAGCAGGCGCAGTGATGTGGTGAGCGTCAGCGTTGCTGGCGCCTCCCAGGATCTCACCGAGGATCGTGGCGCCGCGTGACTCGGCTGCTGACCACTCCTCGAGGATCAGGACAGCGGAGCCTTCACCCATCACGAATCCGTCCCGATCGGTGTCGAAGGGCCGACTGACACCGACGTTCGACAGGGCCGTCATGTTGGCGAATCCCGCGATGCCGGTCGGGGTGCCAGCCGCCTCGCTCCCACCGCTGACGGCTGCGTCGAGCACGCCCCACTTGATGAGGCGCGCCGCGTAGTTGATGGCATGACTGCCAGCGGCACAGGCGGTCACGATCGTCTCGCTCTGGCCTCGCAGCCCGTAGCGCATCGAGACAGCGGCACCGGCTGCGTTGCCCATCATCATCGGCACCAGGAACGGCGACACGCGTCGATCGCCCTTTTCGTGGCGTGTGATGATCTGGTCTTCGAGAGTGTGCAGCCCACCGATTCCGGTCCCGAAGATCGTTCCGAAGCGGCTGCGATCGACTCCGACGGCGTCGACGCCGCCGACGTGATCAAATGCCTCAGCCGCCGCAGCGATGGCGAACTGCTCGAAGCGATCGGCGCGCCGTGCATGCTTCGGGCTGTCGTAGTACTGGCTGCCGTCCCAGTCGTCGAAGACGATGGTCTGGCTCTCAGGCGCGGGCGGGCCGTTCAGCCCTGCCCAGAATCTGCTGGCCCCGATGCCGGCCGGAGCAACGACACCCAGGCCAGTGACGGCGACCCTGCGGCCGCCGGACATCAGAGCTTGCCGGCGACGAGGTTGTAGGCGTCCTTGACGGTCTCGACGCCTTCGAGTTCTTCTTCGGGCACCGTCACGTCGAACTCTTCTTCGAGCGCCATCACGAGCTCGACGAGGTCGAGGCTGTCGGCGTCGAGGTCGTCGCCGAACTTGGCATCGAGGGTGACAGCGGATTCTTCGACCGAGAGCACCTCGACGGCGCACTTGCGGAAGCGGGCGAACAGTTCTTCATTCACAGGAGTTTCTCCAGTTTGATTGGTGTGTACGGATGGATTGTATGCGAAAGCGCAGGTCAGCAACGGCTTCGTCGTCAGTGTCCCATGCCGAGGCCGCCATCGACGGGGATGACGGCGCCGGTGATGTAGGCGCCGTCGGGGCCGGTGAGGAAGGCGACGGCTCCGGCGATCTCGGCCGGTTCGGCCATGCGGCCGAGCGGTACGGCGCCGGTGATGTTCGCGCGCTGGTCATCGGTGAGCGCTGCGGTCATGTCGGTGGCGACGGGGCCGGGAGCGACGACGTTGACAGTGATCGAACGTGAACCGAGCTCTCGGGCGAGGGAACGGGCGAAACCGACCAGCCCGGCCTTCGACGCCGAATAGTTCGACTGGCCGGCGGAGCCGAGCATGCCGACGACCGACGACATCAGGACGATGCGCCCGGTGCGAGCCTTGAGCATGCCCTTGGCGGCTCGCTTGGCGACGCGGTACGACGCCGTCAGATTGGCGTCGAGCACCGAGGCGAAGTCGTCCTCGCTCATCCGGAGCAACAGGCCGTCCTTGGTGACCCCGGCGTTCGACACGAGGATCTCGACGGTGCCGCCGAAGTGCTCCTCGACGGCAGTGAACGCCGCATCGACGTCGTCGGACGAGGTGACGTCGCACTTGACGCCGAAGAACCCGTCCGGCGGGGGAGACGAGTTGTAGGTGACAGCGACGAGGTCGCCCTGGGCGGCGAACCTCTCGGCACACGCCAAACCGATACCGCGCGAGCCGCCCGTGATCAGGACGATTCGGCCGGTCTGTTCGTTGCTCATGTCGTGACTCCCTCACTCGTTGCCTGGCTCACGGCGTGGGTGCTCATGATGTCAACTCCGGGTCGGTCGTGTTCCAGCGCACGACCGCGCTGGCAGCAGACATGCCGGCGCCGAAGCCGACGAAGAGCACGATGTCGCCGTCTTCGATGCGGCCGTCGTCGAGCGCCTGGTTGAGCGCCAGCGGGATCGATGCCGACGACGTGTTGCCGGTCGTGTCGAGCACGATCGAGGCGCGTTCCATCGGGAGTCCGAGGCGGTCCATCGATGCCGAGATGATCCGGATGTTCGCCTGGTGTGGGACGACGAGCTTGATGTCGTCGGCGGTGACTCCGGCATGCGCCATCGACTTGGTCGCGGAGTCGACCATGATCCGGACCGCTTTACGGAACACTTCGCGACCCTCCATCTGCAGGTTGCCGCCGATCTCGGCGAACAGGTGACGCTCTGCCTCGCCATCGGAATCGAGGTCCCACGCGAGCATCTGGCCGGGGCCGTCGACGGCTTCGAGCACGGTCGCCGCCGAGCCGTCGGCGAACAGGATCGCGGTGTTGCGGTCGGTCCAGTCGGTGATCCGCGAGAGCGCATCGGTGCCGATCAGCAGGATCTTCTCGGCACCCATCGCGATGAGGCCGTGCGCGGTGATCAGACCGTAGACCCAGCCGGAACACGCGGCGTTGACGTCGTATGCGCCACAGTTCAGTCCGAGTGCCGCTTGCACGGTGGACGCCGTGGCGGGGACCGCCCGATCAGGAGTCGTCGTTGCGAGGACGAGGGCATCGATGTCGGCGAAGTCGACGCCGGACATCTCGAGCGCTGCACGACCGGACTGGATGGACAACTCCGAGGTCAGGCCGCCAACGCGCCGTTCGTGGATGCCCGTCCGTTCCACGATCCAGTCGTGGTCGGTGTCGAACATCTTCTCGAGGTCGTGGTTGGTGCGGACCTCGGGGGGCAGCGCCGAACCCCAGCCGGTGATGACTGCTCCTCGAACTCCTGGATTGACTCGTGGCATCCGGTTCCCCCGTTGGAATGGTGTGTTTGCTCTGGCGCTGCTCGTGCCCTGGTCGTTGCAGTTCTCTGTGCGTTGCGGTCAGTTGGTCCGGAGCCAGGCGATCGGCTGGCGTGCCGTGACCCGCTCGGTGTCCACCGCGATGTAGCTCTGGAGGAGCCCGGCGAAGGGGGAACGTACTTCGTTCTCGCCGACGTGGCCGATGATGGTGCCGACGTCGATCGAGGACCCTTCGCTCAGTGTGCCGACCGGCGTGAAGAGACCTGCAGCAGGGCTGACGACGAGGCGTTCCGTTGCGAAGAGGTGTTCGCCGTCGAGTTGCGCCGCGCCGGTCGGTGACCCGGCGTCGACCCATTCGATGAGCTTGTCGAGATCCTCGGGGGTGGCGATGGAGATCGTCCGAGCGTCCTTGACGGTGCGCTTGGCCATGCCAGTGAGGACGCCGCCAGGACCGAGCTCGGCGAAGTCGGTCACGCCGGCTTCGGACAGCGTGACGAGGCTCTGCTTCCAGCGGACCGGGCTCGACAGTTGTGCCGACAGCAGGCTCGCCCACTCGGCGCCTTCGTTGTGGGCGATGGCGTCGACGTTCGCGATGACGGGCACATCGGTGTCGCGTGGGCGTGCTTCGGCGAGCGCTTCGCGAAGGCGATCGCGGGCGGGGGTCATGAACGGGGTGTGGAACGCTCCGGACACCTGCAGCCCCATGACTCGTTTGGCACCGAGTTCGCGGGCGTGCTCACCGGCGGATTCGACTCCGGCGGGGGAGCCGGCGATGACGACTTGGCCGGGTGCGTTGTAGTTGGCGACCCAGACGTCGGCGTCGGCGCGGCGACATGCGACGTCGACCTGGTCGTCGTCGAGTCCGAGGACGGCGGCCATCGTGCCGGGCTGCTCGAGCCCGGCATCGTGCATCGCTGCGGCACGCTCCGTGACGAGGCGGACACCGTCGTCGAAGCCGAGCGCTCCGGTCGCTGTGAGCGCGGTGTACTCCCCGAGTGAATGGCCGGCGCAGAAGCTGGGTTCGAGCCCGAGGCGTTCAGCGGCGTCGAGCACCATCAGGCTGGACACGAAGGTGGCGAGCTGTGCATTTCGGGTGTCGCGGAGTTCGTCGGCATCGGCATCACACAGCAGTGCGCCGACGTCGCGGCCGGCGACCTCGGAGGCTTCGTCGACGAGTTCCCAACTCTCGTGGTTCTGCCACGGGCGGCCCATACCCGGGCGTTGCGACCCCTGACCGGGGAACGTGAAAGCGAGCATTGTGGCGAGGCTAGACCCATGCGGCCTCAACGTGCGGCTACCGCGCGGTAAGTACGAGTCACCTGTGCGGTTGCGAATCGGGCATGCGGACGGCAGCGGGACCGATGGTGATGGGCGCCGGTGTGGATGCTGGCGGGGTCGCCCGTTATCCTCCAGCTTCGCAAGTCGCCCTAGTAGCCCAATTGGCAGAGGCAACGGTCTCAAACACCGTCAAGTGTCGGTTCGAGTCCGACCTGGGGCACTCCGCCACCGCGGACGACGCGGTACCGATCCGCTGCTCCGCGGCACGTTCTTTCGCCGCACCATGTGCGAGTGTCGGACATGGATGCACGCATCGGCCACCGGACCTGGCGCACGCTCGAGCCAATCCACTCGGCGATCTACTTCGTACCCGAAGCGGACGAGGAGTACGGCCGCCTCGGCTTCGAGCGCCGCATGTCCGGCTACTTCCCCTCCCGTTCGGCCCCGATGGGCGCAGTCGACGCCGAGGTCGTGAACGCGACCTTCTTCAACTTCGACCCGGTGTTCGTGGAGCGGAGCATGGCCGGAGCATGGGACCGGGCGACCCCGGCACAGTTCTCTGCCGCCCGCCTCGTCGTCGCCGACCGGATGATCCGCAGGCTCGCTGCCGACACGATCGACCATCTCGCTCCAGCAGCGGAGATTGCTCGGGCGGCGGCGATGGCGGCGTGCGAACGTCCGGAGGGCCGTCCACTCTTCGCCGGCCACATCGGACTGGACTGGCCGGACGAGCCGCATCTGGTGCTCTGGCACGCGCAGACCCTGCTGCGCGAGTTCCGCGGTGACGGCCATGTCGCTGCACTCACGGCACAGGGCCTGAGCGGTTGCGAAGCGCTCGTGACCCATGGAGCAGCCGGCGAGATCGCCTCCGACATCTTGCAGTCGTCTCGGCGGCGTACCGACGAGGACTGGGCTGCAGCGCATGATTCGTTGCGGTCGCGCGGCTGGCTCGACGCCGACGGCGCATTCACCGAAGTGGGACATCAGGGCCGGCAGTGGATCGAGGATCGCACAGATGAACTGGCCGTCGCTCCGTACGCGGCGATCGGTGAGGACGCATGCAGCGAGCTGCGTGGGCTGTGTCGATCGACGAGCGCCGCACTGGCGACAGCGCTCGGCTTCACGCGTCGGACCGACTGACAGCCCCGGCGCGGTTGACCTACGCTGCACCCCGTCATGGGCAATCGGTTGATCGAACGTCGACTCTCCAAGGTCGGCTCACGTCTGAAGTCGTTGCGTTCAGAACTCGCCGTCATCGACGAACAGCTGCTCTACCTCGGTGACGATGCCGACGATCAGGCGATTCGCGCAATGGTCGCCGAGACGGCGTCGTCGTCGTTCGAGGCTCGTTCGGCGAAGGGAAACTACGCCAACATGCGAAAGCACCGAGTCAAGGTGGTCGAGGAGATCGCCGAGCTCGAACAACGCCAAGACGACCTCCTCGACCAGATGACCCGCTGACGGCCGCCGGCCGCGACCTCGATCGGTGTCTGAGCGTCGACCAGTTCCGATTGGACGGCTCGCTCCGCCATACTGCACTCATGCCCCTGCGCGTCGTGATCGCCGAAGACGAGGCCATCATCAGGATGGATCTCCGTGAAACCCTCGAAGAGGAGGGCTATGACGTCGTGGGTGAGACCGGCCGGGGCGACCAGGCCATCGAACTGGTCAGGGACCTGCAGCCGGACCTCGCGATTCTCGACATCAAGATGCCGGGCATGACCGGACTCGAAGCAGCCGCTGTGATCAACGGCGAGAAGATCTGCGGGGTGCTGATGCTCACGGCATTCAGTCAGAAGGAAGTCGTCGAAGAAGCACGCGACGCAGGCGCCCTCGCCTTTCTCGTCAAGCCGTTCCAACGCAGCGACCTCGTTCCGGCGATCGAAGTGGCGATGGGTCGCTTCCGCGAACTCCGCTCGCTCACGGGCGAGATCAACGCACTGGGTGAGCAGCTCGAATCCCGCAAGTTCATCGAGCGGGCCAAGGGCGTGCTCATCGACGAGGCAGGGATGAACGAGAACGACGCGTTCCAGTTCATCCAGAAGACGGCCATGAGCGAGCGCAGCCGGATGCGCGATGTCGCCGATCGGATCCTCGACGGCTCACTGCGCCCGACCGACGACTGAACACCCGGCTCGCGCCGGCCATCCAACTCACTCACGCTCTCGGAAATTCAGCGCACGCGCCGCCACGGAGGCACATCATGGGAACCACACTCCTCGTCGACGGAAACTCGCTCACTTATCGGGCGTTCTTCGCGTTGCCGACCGACATGGCGACCGCCAGCGGACAGGTCACCAACGCCGTCTTCGGGTTCACGTCGATGCTGGCCTACGTCCTGAAGGAGCAGCAGCCCGACGGGATCCTCGTTGCGTTCGATCGGCCCGAACCGACCTTCCGCCACAAGGCCGAACCCGAGTACAAGGCACAGCGCGACGCCGCCCCGGACATCCTCCGCCAGCAGATGGGCCTCGTGCGCGAAGTGCTCGATGCACTCGGCATCACCACCGTCGACGAAGTCGGTTGGGAAGCCGACGACCTGATCGCCACCGCCACGAAGCAGCTCGTCGATCGCGGCGAAGACGTCATCATCGTCACCGGTGATCGCGACAGCTACCAGCTCGTCAGTGACCCGCATGTCAAGGTGATGTACAACAAGCGTGGTGTCAGCGACTACGCGCTGTACGACGAAGCCGGCATCGAGGAGCGCACCGGTGTCACGCCCGAGATGTATGTCCAGTACGCCGCGCTTCGGGGTGACAACTCGGACAATCTGCCCGG
>RCMY010000246.1_pt1 | contig 64923 bp, 55 predicted proteins | sample 2041341 | NCBI WGS metagenome assembly RCMY01 (sample SAMN09708234, study PRJNA481090) | Marine sediment metagenome, whole genome shotgun sequencing project. | reverse complement strand
ATTTATATTGATGTTCTTGTCCGCCCATTCATTACAGAATGCTTTTGTTATTTGTGCAACAGCTCCTTTTGAAGCTGCATATGCCGGTACGGTAAAGCCTCCAAAAAATGAAAGCATCGATGCGATGTTAATAATTTTTCCACCTGTATTCTGTAACATGAACTGTCTAGCTGCTAACTGACATAAAGAAAATACTGCAGTGACGTTGATGTTCATCACAAAATTCCAGTCATCAATCGGAAACTCTTCACTCTTGTGTCTTCTTTGTACCCCTGCACCGTTGACCAGAATGTCCAGATGTCCGCCAAGCAGGTAGACAGCTTCATCAAAAGCACTTTCTCTATTTTCTTGAACACCGATATTTGCGATAACTCCATCGCATTCAAACCCTTCAAGTCTTTTCGTTTTTGCTACTTCTATCACTTTCGGATTGATATCAACTAATACTACATGTGCTCCCGCTTCCATTAATCCTTCAGCCATTCCTAGGCTTAACCCTTGAGCTGCTCCTGTGACAATCGCTTTTTTTCCTTTTAATATATCCATATTTTCCTCCCCTTAACTATTTGTATATCGGATCAATTATTGCTAAATCATATCTGCGACTTTTATTCGAGAAAGCGCCTAGAGCCCAGAAGTATGTATTTTTAGTCCCCGGACTTGCCACAGTCGGATGATAACCCTTGGGTGCCTGAACCATAGTTCCTGATTGCACAGTATGTGTCACGCATTCATTCATTCCACCGCTTTCACAGTAGCTGATATGAAATCCGAACTGAGGCTCTGGCATATCAAAATAGCAGTATACCTCTTCCAGATCATTTTCGTGCTGATGTGGTGGCCAACTGGTCCAGGTTCCATCTCCTCCCCATGTCAGTCCGCATATCAGTCGGGAAGCACTGTCCTGAGGAGTAAGGGTAAACATTACTTCTCTCGCTCCTGATCCTTCACCATGAATCTGATGCACATCTCCATATGGCAGTTCGGCATTATACTTTCTTAAGAATGCTTCGCCGATTCCATCATATAAAGCACCGGCGATATAGAATACACATGGAGAAACCGCTTTGATTTTTACTGTTTCGCTGCCAGGGACATAAAATGAATCAAATCTCTGCAGCTCACCGTAAATCTTTTCATTTTCAGAAACCTCAGCTTTTCCGGAAATCAGAACGGCATTCATTTCAAGATCAGCGGAACTTAAAACGTATTCCTGCTCCTGAAGGAGATTCAGTCTGAAAATCTGAATGACTCTGCAATCACTCTCAGTCGGTGTAATCACTTTATGAAATCCAGGCACTTCGCTGGATTGAACTTTCCATTTAGACATATCTGTTTTGTTATTCATAAACCCTCCTGCTGGCTATATTAGAAACAGTGAAAACATTGGAAACAATACCACGGCTACAAAGATAAGAAGATAAGCGATAAAAAATGGAAGCTGTCCGGATACAATATCCTGGATTTTAAGTTTCGTCACTGATGAAGCCGCAAATATATTCACTGCTACAGGAGGAGTCATGGTTCCGATAACATTTGATATGGAGACAATCATTCCAAAATGTATCACATCCACCCCTAATGACTGGGCTACTGGCCACAGTACAGGAACAAGAAGTACGGCAGTGGCAATACCTTCAAGAAAAATACCGAATATCAGAAAGATCAATGCCACTACAATGCAGAAAACTCCCGCACTTAAATTCATCCCTGTAACAGCTGCAACCAGCTTTCCGGATATGCCTGAGTAAGCAAAGAGCCACGCAAAGGCTGTTGAAGTAGCAATAATAAAAAGAATCATAGCTGAGCTTTTTGCCGAATCAATGAGAATATCATATAAATCAGACACTTTAACCTCTTTGTAGATAAACATTCCTGCAAACAGTGCCCATACTACGGCTATCGCGGCAGACTCTGTAGGCGTGAAAGTTCCCGAGTAAATACCGCCAAGAATGATAATCGGTAACAGTAAAGCGGGAATTGCTCTGTAAAATGTGATCAACAGTTTTTTTGCTGACATTTTTTCTGACGAAATCGGCCATTTTTCCTTGCGGGCTAGGAATATAACCATGATCATAAGCACAAGGAGTATGACTATTCCTATACCCATTCCTGATTTGAACATATCCCCAACAGAAGCTCCTGTTATGGTTGCATAGACCACCATAATGATACTTGGCGGAATGACAGGCCCTAGCCCGCCAGCAACCACCAGCATTCCTGCTATCCTTTTTTCAGGGTATCCGAGCTTGACCATATCGTTGTAGAGCATTACGCCAATTGCCACAACAGTCGCTGGAGCCGATCCGGAAAGTGCGGCAAAGAATGCACACGCCAGGACTAAGGTCAGTCCCATGCCTCCTCTGAAACTTCCGACAATGGCATTGGCAAAATGTACCAGCCTCTTCGATATTCCACCTTTAGTCATAATATTTCCTGCCAGGACAAAAAATGCAATTGCCATGATTGAAGTTGAATCTAATCCGGAAAAAATTCTCTGTGCGATCACATTCGTCGATAGGCTGATTTCCGGACTTAAATAAATTGTTGCCATCGAAGCGATTCCTAAGGACATAGCTATCGGCACTCCTATGATCAGTAAAAGAGCGAATGCTCCAAATAATATTAACCCAGTCACTTCTGCACCTCCGTATCCTGTACGTTTTTCACTGATTTTTCATCTTTCAGATATTTTATAAGTATCGCGGACTGAACGATGGTGATTAAGCCAAAACTGATGATCAGTGCTGCATAAGGGATGGACATAGGGATCTGCAGTCCTGGTGAAATCTGCTGAGTGGTAATCTGCTGATTGACCAGTTTCACCGACTCAATAAACATGAGTGCCGAGAAAATGATGAGTATCATTTTAGAAATCACCTTTACTGTTTTCCTGAGATTACCCTTTAATGAATCAACAACCGAATCTATTGAAATCTGTGTTCCATCTCTTAGCCCTAACTCAGTACCTAAAAGAACCATATAGACCATGGAGTATTTTGAAATTTCTTCCAGTCCGATAACGGGAATCTGGAAAATATTTCTGTTTAAAACTTGAATAAAACTTGCCACAACCATTACTGAAAAAGTTATGACTAAGGCTATTTCTTCCATCTTCTGGAAGTACCTTGTGATTTTGCCCATTTCTGCTTACCTCCAACTTTATAAGCACAGTGCAGATTCATCGATGAATCTGCACAGCAGTTACTATTTCACACTCTCGATTGCTTTATCAACAGCTGCCTGCCATTTAGGATCGAACTTGAATCCTTTCTCTGCAGCCTTTTTCTGATACGCTGATTGAAGCGCTTCGACATCTATGGAATAGAATTCCACCCCTTTTTCTTTCAGTTCAATTTCAGCTTCCTGATTTGCTTCAGCCAGATATTGTCTCTGTGCTTCAACTCCACGTTGTACGGCATCCAGAAATGGCTGCTGCAGTTCTACCGGTATTTTATTCCATGCATCATCTGACATGGCTAGAAGGATATATACAAATGCATGTTGTGTGTTTGTGATGTTCTTAGTCACTTCATAGAAACCAGATGCAAGGCAGTTGGCCGTAGCGTTTTCAGCTGCATCTATTGTGCCCTGCTGAAGAGCAGTAAAAACGTCGTTGTAGGACATCGCTACCGGTAAAGCCTCAAATGACTCAAATGCTGTCTGGTGATATTTGTTTTCCATTGTTCTTATGGTTAAACCCTTAAAATCATCAATTGTTTTTAGAGGTTTTGTGGAGAAGGTGTTTCTGAAACCTGATTCCATAAATCCGATGATATGTAATCCCTTTTTCTTAGCTTCTTCCTTAATCAGATCACCTAATTCTCCATCGACCGCAGCATGTGCTTCATCTATGTTTTTCCATAAATACGCCTGATCGAGAATACCCATTTCAGGAATGAAGTTTGTCAATACGGAATTGGCACTAGTAGCAATATCAAGATTATTCGACATGGCCAGCTCTATAGTATCTCTTTCTCCACCCAAAGATCCACCCGCATTGACTTCGATTTTGATTTTTCCGTCCGTAGCCAGTTCAACTTCTTCAGCGATTTTTTTAGCACCCTTAGCATAGTTTGAAGAGTCAGGGTCAACTAAAGCCAATTTAAACGTGATTGAATCCCCTTTTGACTGATCTTTTTCTGTCTCCGTTTCTTTCTGTCCGCATCCAATAAAAAGCATACTTGTCATAATACCCGCTGTAATCAATAAAGTGATTTTTTTTAAATTCATAATAGCCCCTCCAAATAATATTAATTAATAGTCCGTGAATAGAATTAATGATATCCCTCTTAATTCATCATATGAATATCCTCCTGTTTCTTATAATTATGAACCTGTTATCGTTTAATATACGATATTTCGTCTTTAACCCAACAAATTCATCTGATGTCTTTATGAAAATGTTACCACCGTATAAATGAAGTGTCAATAATATTTTATTAAATTACCACTATTTCATAAATACAATGGTTTTAATGAGTATAATAATGAAAAACGGGAAATATTCATATGATGTTTATTGAAACTATTCTTTACTTGAACAGCAGATGAATTAAGATTATAATTATAGTTACATAAACTATTTACATGGAGGATATCGATGAAGAAAAGCTCTCCTTTATTCGAAAGAACCGCAGAACAGATTATCGACCTTATAAAATCACAGAAATTATCACCAGGCGATAAATTGCCCACTGAAATTGAGCTGGTAGAACTATTGCAAGTAGGTAGAAGCACCATACGTGAAGCCATTAAATCCCTTGAATCAAGAAATATCCTGACCATCCGACAGGGTGCCGGAACCTTCCTATCCGAAGAAAAAGGAGTATCTCAGGACCCATTCGGCTTATCTCTGATTGAATGGAGCGGTAAACTTGCACTGGATCTCATCGATGTTCGATTGGTGCTTGAACCGGAAATAGCTGCAAGAGCTGCCATATTCGCGACCCATGAACAGAAACTTAAAATCATAGAGAAATGCAGCATTGTTGAAGAGCTGATCAATAATGATATGACTTATTTAAATGAGGACATGGAATTTCATCAAAGTATCGCTGAATCAAGCGGTAATCAGATTTTCGAAAAACTCGTGCCGATCATCCACTCTTCCATATCCAAAAACATAGATGCAACGGATAATAAGTTAGCAACTAATACAATTATCTCTCATAGAGAAATCTCCGAGACAATTATGAGAAGTGATCACATCGGTGCAAGAAATGCTATGATTGCACATCTGCATGATAATCGCCTTGAAATAATCAAGCAGTACAAACTCTTTTCAAACACTTGATGGACTCACGGAGCTATATAATTCATCCCCAAGAAAACCGGATAAAAAAAGTAGAGAAGCCCAATAAAGGCAATCTCTACTTTTTTTGTTCACTTTTATCATCATACATCTGTCCATCGTTGTCACTTAATATGATTACTCTCATATCATCGTAAAGAGGCCACACCAGTGAAAACTACATCTCTCAGCACTTTGCATCTGAAATCGCACGACGCTTGAAAACTCTTATTATTATCAATTTCAGGAGGAATAATCACTAAATATGAAATAGACTCATCTCGAGTTATCACTTCCAACAACTGTTCCTTTAAACTCCATAAAATGAACGGCGGCGCCGATGAGATTTGCATCTCCTCTGAACACGCAGGGTACAATATCAAGGTCTATCTCCTCTGCTCCTTTACTCTTCAGATACATCTCTGTCTTTTCCTGTAGCCTTATGATGAGGTCCGTTCTTTTTGAAAGACCACCGCCTATGATGATCTTATCCGGATTCAGCGCACAGTTCAGATTGAATATGCCACGAGATAGAGCATCAATTAACCTTTCCACATGTGCTTCTGCTAAAGGCTCACCTTCATCAGCTCGGCGGAAGACTTCACTCCCCTCAATATCAGTCTCTCCCATCTCTAAAGCGTAGCGCTTAGCCATTTCCACTGGGCTGCCAAGATTACTCAGGCTGTGTTTCTCGTCAAGAAGCATATAACCGAACTCACCACCAAAAAGATTTCTTCCTCTTTGCAGTGCACGGTTTACGATCACCGCTCCCCCGATTCCAGATCCGATAATCACGAAAATCGCATTCTCCACATCTTTCGCAGCTCCTCTATCAAGTTCTGCAAGAGCGGCACAGTTCGCATCATTCTCAATGGAAACTGGAAGCAGAAACAGCTCCTGAAGTTCCTTTCTTATGGAAAAACCATGTATGTAAGGCACCGCACTGTCGCCTCGGATAATGTCATTTTTACTGTCCACTGCACCAGGAGCACTGAAAGCAACCCCTGAAAGCACATATTTCTCATTCATTTCTGAAAATACCGAGTAAAGGTCATTTCTCATTTTTTCCCAGGTCTGTGGCGTTTTAAAGGATCCGACCTCTACGAGGCTACCTCCTGTTAAGCACCCATATTTAACACTGGAACCACCGATATCGAACACACAAAGATTCATTGGGGATTCTCCTTCCTATACTGTTTATTATGGATTTATCCAGCAAGTCAACAGATTACATAGCTGCCAGGTTAATCATTCTCGCCTTCCGATCTTCTTCTAAAAAATAAGTTGAATGTTTTTCATAAACATCCACTATAGTACCAAGAAGATTTTATCTATACTAAATATAGCAAGAAGAATATCTTCCTACAACTATCTGTACATTAATAAATTCTTCAAGAAAGATATTCCATCATCCCGATATTCCGGCATCACCTCAATGGAAAGCGCTCAATAAAGAATTTATCGAGTATATACGAATATATGAATATTCTCAGATCAGGCAAAGAATCCAAACCAGATGTTCATAAGAAAGAGATTCATTTATCCATATCATGAACAGATAAACATACAGTAAACATAAGCTCACTTCCATAAACGGTTTATGAATTCATGAACATCACCATCACAAAGAGGATATTTTATTCTATAATGATGCTACCAGTTCATGCCATCTCCATCAAAATGGACAGCACACAGTGAAAGAGGTCGTATTCTCAGTTATGGCTATGGTGGAGTAAACCGGTACTGGAATATAATAGAATAGCCACGGGAAGAATGTCAGAATTTCGGGTACTGGGCATAGAAACTGAAACCCGTGTGCCTTCTAAGTTATCGTTCATCAGGAAGGTCTACATAAATATCGGTACGTGATTTTAAATATGAATCTGTTCCCTAAAGAATAAACACACCAGGAGGTTTTACAATGGAAAAAATGATACGGTTAAAAGATGGTACGATGATGCCAAAGCTTGGACAAGGCACCTAGTACATGGGTGAGCGCAAGAACCTGCGCCAAGAGGAGATAAACGCTCTTCGCCAGGGCATCGATATAGGCATGACCCTCATCGACACCGCTGAAATGTATGGCGAAGGACTTTCGGAGGAGCTGGTGGGTGAAGCCATAAGAGGATACCACCGGGAAGACCTTTTTCTTGTATCAAAACTCTATCCTCTGACGTTACCGCTTCGACTCCAAGGACTAGGTATAGGTGGTTGGTTAGACCCTGTCTGGTGGGGTTCCCCACTGTATATCCACAACTTACCAATGAATCCGGAATACTCCGTTTTCAAGAGGAAGCCTGATGCTTACGCATCTGCTTCGCAGCTCGCACCATACCATTCATTATAGCCAATTTTTTCAAGAGAATGCAAAAAGAATCCCTGATTTTACTCAGAGATTCCCAAAATTCACAGTTCTATTCATGGAGACTCTTTTCATCTGCGATGTACAGCGATTCTACTTTCCTTTCTTTTCCAGAAGGAAGTTATACTGCATATCTTCCCGAAGCTTTGCCGCATCCTCTTGAAGCCCTAAAGCCTCCAGAAGAGAGAATCCCATTTCCATCGATGTGCCCGCTCCTCTTGAAGTAAGAATGTTTCCGGACTTTACGAAGACTTCATGAACATACTTGTCCGGATGAATCTTCTCTTCGAAGGTTGGTGCAGAAGTGGCCTCATGGCCCTTTAGAACCCCAGCTTCCTCCAGCACCCAAGGTGCTGCACAAATAGCCCCTATGAGCACCTGATCTTCATTGTATTTTCGAAGAAGATCCAGCACTTTTTCGCTGGCTGCCAGATTGTTCACACCGGGAACGCCTCCTGGAAGATACACCAAATCATAGTCATCATTATAGATGTCAATGAACTCCAAACGAACGTCACTTTTCAGCGTGATATTATGAGATCCTGTCACATCCTCTTTTTCTGTAATGGACGCCACCTGCACTTTCACCTTGGCTCTTCTTAAGATATCAATGACAGATACCGCTTCAATCTCCTCAAATCCAGGTGCCAGCAGCACCAATGCTCTTTTACCGCTCATCTTTCATCCCTCCTAATCATTTCTTGATCATTTCACTGATTTCTTCAATGTTTTACTCATTATATCATGAAATTCTTAAGAAATTATCAACTTCTTAGAGTACTTTGAAGGAGAAATGGAAAGAGAAATTTCTAGAATTCCGCCAGTATTTATCCTTAGATCACCGCAAAGATTCTATCCAGAATCCTTGCATTCATCCGGGTCTCAGCAAGGGACAAAAGCGGAAGCTTTCCGTCCAGAATGCTCACAGAAAAGTCCTCAAACTCCTCTGTGAACTTCTCACAAGGCTCCACATAGATGTCTTCTTTCTTCCCTTCCACATACAGCGTAATGGTTCCGTCGTTGTAGAGGAATGGATCCGGAATCACCAGTCTTCCCTGGGTGCCAATGATCTCTGCTTCATTCTTCTCAAAGGAATTGAAGCCGCTGTGGATCACCGCAGTAACTCCATTCTCATACTCAAAAAGCACCGTGCTCTGAACATCAACGCCTTCTTCTACTTTCTTTGTTCCCAGGATACTGATGGGCTCTTTTTTTATCAGAAGCGTCAGGAAGTTTACGCCATAGCTGCCCACATCATAAAGAGCACCTCCACCCAGGTCCTTGTTCATACGGATGTCTCCTTCCTCTTCCATCATGAACCGGAAGGAAGCATCAATGTGTCTGATTTCTCCTAAGACACCACTATCCACAATCTCCATTACTTTCTGTATTCTTGGTGTATAGCGGTACATAAAGCCTTCCATGAGGAGTCTGTCCTGCTCTTCCGCCCGCTTCATCATATGGACCACTTCGTCTTCTGTAAGACCCAGAGGCTTCTCACAAAGCACATGCTTTCCTTTTTCCAGTGCCTTCACGGTCCACTCCTTATGAAGACTGTTGGGCAGCGGAATGTATACCGCATGGACGTCTCTGTCCTCCAGAAGCTCTTCATAGGACCCATAGATCCGATCAAAGGGCTCTTTTATCCTCGCCTCTTGGATCTCTTCCTCATCTTGGCTTGCCAGGGCATACAGATGAGAATGTTTGGAATCCAGTATGGCTGGAATGCCTGATTCCTTGGCAATAGATGCATACCCTACGATTCCCCAATTAATCTTTTTCATGTCCTACCTCCGTTGGTATCTATCTTTTTATCTCATTCTTTCTAATCAGCTTTTTAAAAAAGCTGCTACTAAGGAGTATAGGCATAATCTTTTACCTTGACATGAACAGGAGGAAAACACTCCTTAAGAATTTTTGAACAATGGGAAAAAGAAAAGGACAGTGGAGGAAGTAGACTGATCTCTACCCCTCTCCTGTCCATTATAGTACTATCATTACAGCCTAAGCTTCGCCCCGGTGACCAGGAGAAAGAAGATCGTTCACCTTCTTCACCGGATTAAAGGTGGAGAGAGGCACCTCCACAAAGAGAGTGTTCCATCTGTCCATGGCCCCATTCCAGAGTCCTGGATGTTCCAGGGCTTTGATGGGTTTCCCTTTATAGCTCTTTTTGGAAATGAAATATCTGTCCTCATTCACATACCGAAGAAGATCAAACTTTTCTCCTTTATAATCTCTTACAAAGCACACCAGATCCACAGGATTGAAGAACTCTGACGTCTCAAAAAGCATCCTTTGATCTTCTTTCGAAAAATCCACTTCACTCTTTTCGCAGATCTGAAGATCTGTGTAGTCTCCCTGGTCCAGGACAAAAGGCCCTCCACCAGGTTCACCCTGGTTTTTCACCACACCGCAGACCCGAAGGGGCCGGTTAAGAAACTCTATTGCTTTCTCTCTTGTGAGCTCTCCTTTGCAGGAGATATGAAGATCCTTCAAAAGAAAGTCATTCACTTCCTGAAGATCCACCTTGTTTTCCAGAAGCTTCAGAAGATACCCATCGATTCTTTTCTTCATCCCATATCCAATGGAAGCCAGCTTTTTCTTAGAATCCACCGTATCCCCTAAGAACGCCCGATGGCATACATTATCGATGTTTTTAATGAAGATCACATCCGCATCCAGATCATTGAGGTTTTCAATGAGGGCTCCATGACCGCCAGGTCTATAGAGATATTCCCCATTTTCTAGATGAAAGGGTTTATTTTCGAGATCCACAGCCACGGTGTCCGTAGAAGGCTTCTGGAAAGAATAGGTCATCTCCAAAGGTTTTCCCACATCTAGTGCACGCTCTCGAAAGGATAAAAAGAGCTTTTCATGGTTTGGAGAGATGGTGAAATGAAGCCTCAAATCTTCCGGGCTCAGATACCTCTCCCCCTCATAGAGATGCTCCTCAATGGGCATGGCCGAAAAGTCCTCATAGCGGTTCATCTTGATGAAGGCTTTGGGGTATTCTCCATACTTCATATCAAAAAGAAGATGTTCAATGATTCGTTTGCGGTCTTCCACCCGATCTTTATGAAGATTCTTCTCTATAAGAAAGTCTTTGAGATCCTCATAGAAAGGAAAGTCTTCCAAACGAGTAAAGAACTCCGTGATGGCCTCTGCCTCTTTCTCCTCTTCCAGATACTGATAAAGATCCTCAAACATCCTAGTGGCAGCGCCACTGGCAGGCACAAACTTTACGCAGCGAAGGTTCAGATACTCCTCCGTACTCTCATTAGAATTCGTCAGATGCTCCCGGGTTACAGGAGATACAATACGTACATACTTTGCTCCAGATTTAAATTTCTCCAAATACTCTTTCATAAGATCCTCCAACTATACTTCTTTTTATGTTTTATTCTTATTATACTTTAGAATCCCATAAAAAACATATCATCCATTTATCTTCAGAGTTTCATATCGTATTTACTCCGTATTTCCGATATTTATTGATTTTAGGTGATTTATTTCATAAATAATTAAATACACTTCCTGTATTGATATGCATTCGCGTATTCTTAGATAAAACTGTCATTTGTAGATGCTTCTGAGGATTCTATCCATGACACGCGCCTGGAGAAGGCTTTCCTGAAGCGTAATGAGCGGTCTGGACTTTTCTATAACAGCCTGAGAAAAGTCCTCCACTTCTAACGTGTACCGACGACAGCCAGGTACAGAAATGGTCTCTACTTTACCTTTATGATAGAGGGTAAGCACTCCTTCCACTTCCAAGAAGGTATCTGGAATCACCAGTCTTCCCTTGGTTCCTAGAATCTCACTGGAGTTTACTCCATAGGCATTGAAACCACAGTGCAGGGACGCTGTGACGCCATGACTATAGGTCAGAAGCACCGATGTCTCAATGTCCACTCCTTCCTCCATGACACTTGAAACAAAAAGATACTGTGGCTCCTCCTTCAGAAGGAGGTTTGCAAAACTCACGGGATAACACCCCACATCATAGAGGGCTCCTCCACCCAGCTCCTTATTCATCTTGATGGAATTGGGCCGGTCCAGATAAAAACGGAACGAGGAATCGATGTGACGGATCTCCCCTAAAACGCCGCTACCTACGATCTCCAGGACCTTTTTCATTCTAGGAGTGTAGCGGTACATGAACGCCTCCATGAGAAGGACGCTATGCATTTCACTGGCTTTTGTCATTTCCTCCACTTCATTCTCTGACAAAGCCAGAGGCTTTTCACAAAGAACATGCTTCCCCTTCTCCATGGCCTTTACCGCCCACTCTTTGTGGAGGGCATTGGGCAGCGGAATATACACCGCCTGGATGTTCTCATCTTCCAAAAGCGCCTCATAGGTCTCATAGACCTTCTCAAAAGGAAAATGGCTCCTTGCCTCTTCTCGTTTCCCGGAATCTCTAGAAGCGATGCCATATAGACTGGCGGAAGGTGCCTCCAGTATTGCTGGTATCAGCTCATTTTTGGCAATTCTGGCATACCCCAGTATGCCCCAGTTGATCTGTTTCATTTTTATACCACTCTCCTACACTCAAAAGGAGCACGAAATCTGACCTAAGAAAGAGTGCTCCCTTTGTATTTGCCCACCATGATGGACTTCTTCTCTATTCCAGTTTAACACAGGAAAGGTTCTTTGCTCCCTTGCCCCGTAATAAAGAAAGACACGCCCAGCTTTCGCCTGTGCCCTTCTCTCTTCCGTGATTATTTTCGTCCTACTATTTCTCCTCTTCTGGTGCCAGAACGTTCAAATGCGCCTTCAGCACCTCCACCGTAAAGGGCACCTTAGGTCCTTTCTCTCCGTCCAGATCGCTCTCATAATGCTCCTCCCCTACGGGGGTCACCTTCATTTTTCTTGTAGCAAAGTACGTCAGGTGATCTGACGACGCCACATCTCCTTTCAGAAAATCCGGTAGAATTTTCGCTGTATCCAGAAGGCTCAAGTCTTCTATAAGAAGCACATGCAGCTTTCCATCCTCCAGGGTCGCCTCAGGGAAAATGCCTTCAAAGCCTCCAAGAGATCCAGAAAGGGATCCTACCACCGCCATGAGCTCCCCTTGGAAGACCTGTTCCTTGCTGTCAATCTTCAGCGGAATCTTTTCCTTCTCCACGAGTTTTTTAAGACCCGCCAGAAGATAGGCCAAAGGCCCCAGCTTTGATTTCTCATCGGGTGTCACCTGATGGATGCTTTCCGGGACTCTTCCCAGGGCAAAGCCGCTTGTAAAATACCGGTCTCCTGCTTTTGCGATGTCGATGGGCCTCATTTTCCCTTTTGTCAGCACTTCGATGGCTTCTTCTGGCTGGAGTGGAATCCCCAAAGCCCGTGCCAGGTCATTGACGGTGCCTAAAGGAATGATGCCTAAGGCTGGCCTTACCTCGTTTTCAGACAGACCATTTACGACCTCATGGACCGTACCGTCTCCCCCCATGGAAACCACCAAAGAGACCCCTTCTTCTGAAGCCTCCTTGGCGAAATCCGTAGCATCCTCTGGTCCCTTTGTTTCCTTCACTTCTACTTCCTCATAGACTTTTTGAAGCTCCTTCACCGCTTTTTCTGTATAAGCTCTCGCCTGTTCTTTCCCTGATGAAGGATTAACAATCAGTACTGCTTTCCTTTTCATAGCATCCACTCCTCTTTCTTACACACGGCCATCTATGGGAAACCTGCTGCTTCAGTGTCTCCCAAGAATTCGCTTACTCTTCATTTCAGTATAAGAACATACTGTGAAACCGCTGTGAACCCCAAAATAACAAACCTTGAAGACGAAACAAATCAAAACCGCCGGCTTAGCCGGCGGTTTCCACTGACCCTATAAGGGTCTTTTGCCAGCAGCACCCGTGAGGGTGCACACGAAGGCGGCCGCCAACCGCACTATCTCTACAACGGCTGCTGAAGCAGCGACTATTTCTTCGTTTTTTCTACTGGCTCACCCGTAAACGGGTCAATATATTCTTTAATACTTATCTGATCAGCTACCATATCTTCTTGTAGCTGATTTTTTATATACTGCTCAATTCTCTTTGCATTTTTCCCAACTGTATCTACAAAGTACCCTCTGCACCAAAAGTGCCTGGATCCGTATTTATATTTCAAATTTGCATGCCTATCAAAGATTATCAGTGAACTTTTACCTTTCAAATACCCCATCACTTCTGATACGCTATATTTAGGTGGGATACTTATCAGCATGTGGATGTGATCCGGACACGCTTCTGCTTCGTGTATGATAATTCCTTTTCTGTTGCATAAATCTCTCAAAATTTGTCCTATTTCAACCTTGAGATTTCCATAAATTACTCTTCTTCGATACTTAGGTGCAAACACTACATGATACTTACAATTCCACGTAGTATGTGCTAAACTGTTTTTGTCCTAAACTGTTTTTGTCCACTTGGACACCTCCTATGTTATTTTTTAGTTCGGTTTGCGGCCTTACTAAATTCTATCATAGGAGTTTTTGTCCTTAAAGCTTAAGCTTTCTTTGTCCACCTGCATAGCAGGTGGTTTATTTGTTTCAAATATTCCATTTGAAACGCACTAAAGTGACACAATAAAAAACCGCAAATCGAAAGATGTGTTCAACACCCTTTGATTTACGGAAATCATTATTTTTAATTCTAATTCTAACTACGAGATGTGATACGTTTAAATTAATCCATTGAAATCACTTCAAGACTATCCTGTCAGTGACTATCCCCAAATATCAACGTTGGGTATTTCTACACTTTCCAACTTATTTGAATCCACATCAATATCAATGGATAGTTTTATACCATCGGTTCTCAAATAATACTGTGAAAAATGTACAGGACGAGATTCATCCCAGATGATTTTTCTGATTTGAACCACTTGGTCTAAAGGAGACACATTCATATGTTTTGCTACTTCATCATTTGGATGCACAATTTCCACTTCTTTTTTTGCCTTTTTGAACTTGATCCCAAAGTGCTGATTAATCAACCTAAATGTCGAGACATTATCAGCCACCAAATCCTCAATATCTGGGTAAATGGATATAGGTAGAAAAGCATAGTCCACACTGATGGGTCTATCCCCTTCTCTGATGATACGGACCAATTTTAAAACCTCCATTGCTCCTTCCTGCCCAAAAAGCTTAGCAAGACTTTTATTGGCAGTGATGATTTTCTTTTCCAAAATCACCTTCGTTACTTGATGGTTTCCAATCTGAAGACCATCCGTAAAACCTTCTTCAAGGTTTAGAATTCTCACCGGTCTTTTTGCCTTCTCCACAAATGTTCCTTTTCCTCGGACAATTCGAAGAACCCCCTCATCCGCAAGTTCTTTCACTGCCCTACGGATGGTGATTCTGCTTGCACCAAAAAGTTCACCCAGTTCGAGTTCAGAGGGAATTTTTTCACCTTCCCGGAACTCACCATTTTCTATCATCTTAATAATCATGATTCTGATTTGGTCATAAAGATAGGCTGAACTTTCCATAAAACACCTCTATTACTACATCTTATGTACATAGTATACCATATCAGCCTCTATAATTCTTTAGGATAACCAAACCCTCCGTAAAATGTACATGTGTTTTTTGCTGACTCTGCTCCTCTATAGAGAGCCTCCTTCATGGAGAGGTGATCCATGTATCCTACAAGAAAAGCGCCAATAAAACTATCCCCAGCTCCCATGGTATCCACCACCTCTGTTTTCAGCGGTGCCTGTTCATAGATTTTTCCGCCCTCGATAAAAATAGCAGGCTCGCTGCCTCTTGTTATTCCCACTACTCTTATATTGAACTTTTTCAAATTCTCTATAAGCTCCTTCAATTCCTCCCGAGACAGATGTGACCCAGAAAAGAATGCAAACTGCACATAGGGACAGACCCTTTCCAAATAACTGTTGTCATGGCGGTCTGAAAAGTCAAAGCTCACCGGAATCACAGAAGAAAGAATCGGCAGTTCTTCTTCAAAGGAAGAATAGCAGCTAGAATGAGCGAGGTCAAACTCTTTAATGTAGGATAGATCTTCCTCTGTGAGCCTTAACTTCATGCTGTGCTGTACAGTATTTTTAGGGCCTCCAACAAATACACGATCTCCATCTTCTGTGAGATTTACTTTGGGTTGTCCGCTGATCCCCTTGACCTCTCTAGAGTGACCAAATGAAATATTTTCCATTTGAAGACACGTCTTGATATGCTCTGCTTTGTCATCTGACGCAAAAATACCGAGATAATGTGCCTCTTCTGCTCCTGCACGTTTGGCATTTACAGCCACGTTGACACAGTTCCCTCCTGGATAAAATAATCCCTGATCCAGATAGCAATCTACCACATTGTCACCTATTCCAATTATTTTCATTCAATATCCCTCCAATATAAGTTATCCCTTGACAGATCCTTCAGACAAGCCTCTGACAAGATGCTTCTGAAGAAGAATAAGAAGAATGATCATAGGCAGTGTCGCAATAACCATACCAGCTAAAAGTACTCCCCAATCCGTTCTTAACGCATCTCTAAAATTCATCAGACCTGATGGGATGGTCTTTAGGCTATCAGAATCAATGAATATGGTAGCAAACAAAAACTCATTCCATGCATAAAAACTAGTAAGAACTACTGTGGTCAGTAGTATAGGTTTTGACATGGGAAGGTAAATTTTCAAGTAGATTCCAAGTTCACTGCAGCCATCTACAATTGCCGACTCCTGTATTTCTCTTGGGATACTAAGGAAATAGGAACGTAGAAGAAGGACAGAAAGAGGCAGACGAAACGCAATATAAGGAAGAATCAGCGCAAATCTTGTGTTGAGGAGATTCATATCCGTCAAAATCCCATGAAGAGGAATTAGTGCCACCTGGGGATTGATCATCATTCCAGCCATAATAAACACCAGAGCTACATCAATGAGTCTCGTCCTGTATCTAGACAATGCATAAGCTGCCATAGAAGCAATAATAACAACTGAAACAACCGTGGCACCTGTTACGATGACACTATTAAGAAAATATGCCGAGATTCCTTTAGACCATGCAGTCTGATAATTCTCCACCAACCATTTTGCTGGAAATCCCCATACATCATTATAAATCTCGTTGTAGCTCTTCATGGAAGAGACCACCATCCAGAGGAGAGGATAGATTACAAGTACTGCACCTGTGATGAGCAACACATGAGTGAAGATTACACCTGGAGACCATTTTACTTTTCTTGAAGATTCTTTGAATTGCTCTCTCATCCTTAATCCTCCTTCCCTGTTCTGGATATTTTGATTTGAATCAGCGCAAAAATTGCAGTGAGTATAAAAATTGTGATGGCTATGGTGGAAGCATAGCCCATTCTGTCCCTAAAGAATCCCATCTGATACATATACACAGAAAGGGTTGTGGAACTTGTACCTGGCCCGCCACTAGTGAGGATATAGGGTTCATTGAACACCAGCATGGAACCATTGATGGTAATCAGAGAATTCACAAACAAAGTTTCTCTCACCTGGGGAACTGTGACACTGATAAACTGTCTGATTTTACCAGCTCCATCTAATTCTGCTGCTTCATATAATTCTTTTGGTATTTTCTGAATCGCTACTACAAAAAGCATCATCACATAGCCAATACTCTGCCACTGACTCATGGCGATGACAGCATAGATGGCTGTTTTTGAATTTCCTAACCACGCTTTTCCAAGCGTCTCCAGACCAATAAGTTCTAGAAAGCTGTTCAAAAGCCCCATTTGTGGATTGTAGATAAATCCAAAGAGTAATGCAATGACCGAGATGGAAATCATCACCGGCATGAAAAATGTAACCCTAAAAAAAGCAGCAAATTTTCTAAAAATCTTATCTTCCAGAATAGCAGCCAGTACGAGACCAAAACCAACTTGTAAGGTCACGGAGATGAGTGCATATCGAATATTGTTCTTCACTGCTGTTAGAACTGTCTTATCTCCTAGGAGTGTCTGAAAATTGCTCCAGCCTACAAAGCTCTTCTCTGGTGAAAATACAGAGAATGAAAAGAAACTGTTGTAAAAATTCTGGATGAGTGGTACAAATACAAACACTGTGAGAAAGATCAGGCTGGGCAGCAAAAATAGGATTGGGGATAGTTTTCGCTTGAGTTTCGCCATGGCTTTTCTCCTTCCAGTTACTTCCTATAAACAAAGGCTCCGAAGAGCCTTTGAAAAGAGGAAGAAAAATGTTTACTTTTTTAATCTTTCGGCTTCCGCTTGTACATCCTTCATGATATCTTCTGGCGTCTGCTCACCAATGGCAAGATTCTGTCCACCTCTCATAAAGATGTCTGCGATATTGATGTTTACTGCATTATCAAACCAAGGTGCGGTAGCTGAAGCACTATTGACAATCTCATATGCTTCCATACGGAAAGCAGATGTATTGGATTCATCCACGCCACCCTTAATGGCATTGAGTTGACCATCGGTCTTTGTGAACTCATAAGCAGTCTCTTTGGATGTAAGGAACTTCAGAAAGTCTACCGCTTCCTGAGGTGCGTTCTTACTGATCATCCACCCTTCTGGCGCTCCAGTAAGTGCATCCTTGTCTCCCTTTCCTCCTTCTATTTCAGGAAAGTTAAAGAATCCGAATTCTACATCACTGCCGTCTTCCACCATTTTAACTTCAGCAAACTGCATGTATACGATGGGCACTTCACCAGCAATAAACATATTTCTTGCTGTTTCGTGGTCAATGGCTGTTGCTGTTTCACCCATATACTCTGTGAGCTCTTTGAAAATCTCAAGACCTCTGATATATCCAGGATCAGTAAATTCTCCAGTGGCAACATTATAGTCTTTCGTCGTTACAGCAGGATCCAACACTCTTTGAAATATTGTGCCCATATAATGTGAGATTGCCCAAGCATTGGTCAGACCTTCCACAATTGGTGATTCCCATCCAGCTTCTTGCAGTTTCTTCAGAACATCTACAAATTCACTGTAAGTTTTAGGAGCAGATAAATTGTTCTCTTCGAAAATAGTCTTGTTATAGAAGAAAGCTTTACCATCAATGGTGAATGGAATTCCATATACGGTATCATCAAAGGTAAACCCAGAGAACTGAGACTCAATGATACTATCTTTCCATGCTTTATCAGCATCCAAAATCTCATTAAGAGGCTGGATTCTATCAGAAGATACAAGATTCTGAGCAAAGGAATCAGACCATGAGGTGAAGATATCTGGTAAATCATCATTGGATATTAACACACGGATTTTCTCTTTATAGCTGTCATTGAGTACCGCATCAATATTGATTTTAACATGAGGATTGGCATCCATGAACTCTTTTGCTTTCTGATCATAGAAAGATTTTCTGGGTTCATTTGGCCATCTATGGAAAAAATCAATGACAACTTCATCTTTTCCAGAAGGGGTCTCCCCTGGAGTATTCGGTTCTTCACTAGTGCCTGAACTACATGCTGCCAGTGTTGGAAGAAGAAGTGCTGCCGCTAAAAACATGGCTATTTTCTTTTTCATTTATTTTCACTCCCTTATTTTTATTTTTAGGTACCCTTATCTTTTGTTTAGTATTCCATCTTCCACATGTATCTTCTGACTGACAGCGGATGTCCGGTATATTCTGCGAGACCATCTGCATAGAGCCTCATCACCGCTCCAGATACTGCGGGAGCAAGGAACTCTTTTAGATCTTCTTCTACCCCTGGTAAAAGAAGTTCTTTCATATCTACCACTTCCACATTGTCACTGAACTTCTTCGCAAATGCAATTGCTCTTTCATCCAAAGGTCTTGTAGCTCCTTCACCATTGATGATAAGGAATGGTACATCATAGTCTGTCACTTCAAAGGGTCCATGGAAGAACTCTCCTGCGTGAATAGCATTGGAGTGAATCCAAAGCATTTCCATTAAAAGACAACTGGTGAAAGAGTATGCCTGATCAAAGTATGCGCCGGAAGCCATCGTATAGATGAGTTTCTCTCTTTTATTTCTCTTCCCAAAGCTGAAAGCAGCATCCATGAACTTCTCTTTGTTCACATTTAAAAGGGTTTCCAGATTATTTAGAGCATTTAATACTCTGTCAAATTTCTCATGAGGTGTCAGCGCATTCAGAAGATTGAAAACTAGTGCATAGTACATTCCTGTGTCGCCATCCACTGCATCAGAACCATCTTTGTAGTTATAATGAATAACATACTCCGCTTCCTTGCATAGTGGTGATTCTGTATCCATAGAGATAGCAATCGTTAAAGCCCCTTTTTCTCTTGCAAACTTTGTTGCTTCTACCGTTTCAGGTGTCGTGCCGCTGTGAGATCTGGTAATCACCACACTGCCTTTTCCAAGCCCTTTAGGATTCATATGAATAAATTCATTGGATGTATAGACCTTGCTTGGCAAGTCCAGCTCTCTGGAGAAAAAATACTCTCCGGGTCCAAGAGCAGCCTTAGAACCTCCGCAGCCGACAAAGAAGAAGTTTTTAACTTCCGTGGCTTTTACTGCATTCACCACTTTTGAGATTTGTTCCTGATGTTCAACTTTCATACATGTACCTCCTAGATCTCTTTATAACATCATATGATGTCTTGCCAAGATAGTACATCTTATGACATCATAAGTCAACACCAATCTTTATCTAATTATATTAGATAAGCGATTACATTTATGATTTAATTAAAATATCTCAATCTTATCTATCACTTTATCATCTACCACGGAGGGGTTATAACTATAATTTATGATTTGTTATTTATTTTAATTATTGCGACTATTTTAACAATTTATATTAAAGTACTCTTTAGTTTCAGTTTTGCGGAAATCCCTTAAACAACCTATGATTTAATCTACTTTCTTTTTATTATTTTGATAATGAAACTATTATACTATGTTTTCTTCTATGAAGTAGTACGTCGTATATGATAATATGTAAAACTAATTTTTAATAATGCTATGAACATCCGAAAAGAATGTTACTCTTTCAAACTTTCCTTCCAATTTTTTATGTTATTTATGATATTTATGATTATTAAACTCATGAGATACAACTTCTAATTATCTTTCATTTTTCTATGGCTATATTATATATATTAATATATTGTTTTTTAACACAACAAAACATCACTTCAACAGCATCCCACACTCTCTGGCAACTACCTCGGTATTCTGGAACTCTTTCAAATCAAGCATATTTTAATTGTCACAAGCGCCACGCTTCTATCTCTTCTAATAGTTATGTACATTTTGAGAAAGGCCTCCCTCTTTGATAAGAGCCTCTCTTCTTCTTTCTCCCTTAGAAACCAAAAGAAGAGAACAGATGAAGATATACAACAATATAAACCCTGAAACTTCTAGACTATAGTAGTATCACAATATATAATAAAGTAGAATTAAGTGTCTTTATTAAGTTTTGTAAAATACAAATTCAATTTCTTGGAGGTATGATTCATGGCCAACTTATTTGAGAAAAAGAAACGAAGCCCTCTATACCAGCTGCTCTTCAGCGTTATTTTCATCGCTCTCATTGCACTAAACAACAATGAAAAACTGAGAACCATTCCATCAGCCTATATTTCCTTCCGAATGGTCCAAATAATCTTTAGTATGTTTCTTCTCGTAATGGGCATCCTTCTGATCATCGGTACTTTCAAAGAAAAGAAAAACAGAACTGGGGCCGAAAATCTTCAGATCCTGCTTGTGGTGTTTGCCATGATTCTTTTGGTATACTTCACCATCGACACAGCCCTTCATACAGTAACCTATTTCGGAAAATTATAATCAGTCAAAAGGGATTCTACGGAGTCCCTTTTATGATGCCTGTTCTCTCAAAGAAAAAAACCTAGAGATGACAAAAAGCCTCTGTGAGAAAAAATAATTCTTCACAGAGACTTTTTTTTAAGGTTCTAGCTTTGGTGGATTATTTGGGAAACCCCTTCCACATACACTTCCATGAGATCCATATGATTGTCCAGCACCAGGAAATCCGCCTTCTTGCCTTCTTTCAAAGAACCCACCTCATCAAAGACACCAATGTACTTGGCTGGATTTTCCGAAGCCATGGTGATGATCTCCTCTAAGGAGATGCTGTGCTTTTCCATGATGGTCTTCACCGAGGAGAAGTAGCCCATCTCCAGGTTTTTTACATCTTCCACATCCCGTCTGTTCAGACGGTACTCCTCTCCAGAATCCTTCCTGATAAGGACAGACTCTCCATCTGGGATATAGGTTTCTTTCCGGATGTAGTGATGGAAAGGACTTTTCACATGGGCAAGGCCCGTGCAATCGGTGCACAGCATGATGCCCTTGGCCCCTTTCACTTTGTAGGCAATGTGGAAGGCTTCATGAGACACCGTCATCCCTGTCTGCTTGGCAAACTCGCAGTAGAGATCCTCAAAGTAGAGGGCCGCCCCTACCACGCCAGGCCTTCTGTGATGAAAGCCCCGCATACCACTGTACATATGGGTGACGCCTCCAAGGCCGTAGCCCTTGAGCCTTCCGATGTCTTCCAGTTCTGCAGCACTGTGGCCAATACTGATCTGGATCTTCTTCTCATGAAGATACTTTATAACCTCCTCCGCACCAGGCAGCTCCGGCGCTAAGGTCATAAGGTACACATGCTCTTCCCCTATGGCAGATAAAAGATCCTCTGCCACTTCCACGGTGGGATCGAGGCAGAACTCCTCCTTCTGCATCCCCTTGAACTCCTTATTGATGAACGGCCCCTCCAGATGCACACCAAGGATTCTGGATCCTTTTTCTGGTGTCCAGTTCTTTACCGCTTTTTTTGCTTCCACCAGACTTTCTTTAATCTCTTCAAGATCATCGGTGCCCGTGGTGCCAAGAAAGGTGGTGACTCCTTCTTTCACCATGCTTCTCGCCATGGCGTTCAGAGATTCTTCGGTCTTTTCATACCAGAAGGATCCTGTGCCAAATCCATGAACATGAAGGTCCAAAAAGCCTGGAATGATATGGCTGTCGCCATAATCAAGAAAGCCTTCCCCCTTGATATCTTCACCAATAAATACAATTCTGCCATCCTCTGCCTTGAGGAATCCATCCACAACGCCTTTTTCTGTATATATGTTTCTAGAACGAATGATCATGTCAAACTCTCCTTTTCTCCAGCAGTTTCTGCGTATACGTTAAGAGAATCTGGAGGGTCAGGTGCATACCCACTCTGGATATAAGATCATTGACTTCTGTATCTGTGGTTTTGGCATAGGCATACAACACGCTGTCTGCATACTTTTCCACTTTGTTGTCCGAAAAGCCAGTGATCACCAGCACCTTGGCTCCACGGATTCTCGCCCCTTTGGCAATGTCGAGGATCCTTTTGGTGTTGCCGGATAAGGAAAGAAGAAGCACCGCTTCATCGGGCTCTATATGGTCTTTGATGTTGTCGATGAGATTGAAGTCATCCACGAAAATAGTCCTTATTTTCAGCATGGCGAGCCTTGTGTTCAGATAGCTCCCAAAGGGTTTGGAGGCTCCTCTTGCCACCACATAGACGGTTCTCGCGGACTGGAGAATCTCGGACATCTTTGACACATTCTCCTCTTTCTGAAGATCCAAGGTCTTTTCCGCTTCCTCCCGAAGATCCCGGAGAATCTCGGAAAAAGACACTTCCTCTTTTTCCTTCCATGCCTTCTTTTCGTCTTCAGAAGAACTTTTGAGATAATATTTCAGCTCCGTATAGCCCTCAAAGCCCAATTTTTTACACAGATTGATGATGGTGGTTTTAGAGATGAAGAGTTTTTCCGAAAGATCCCTGGCGGTCATCTTCACCACCTCTTCCGGCGAAGACGCCATGAACTCCACCACCTTCTTCTCCAAGCTGCTGAGCTGTCCGTAGGAACCTGTGAGTCTTTCCAGTTTCATATATTTCATGCACCTCCTTTCTCCAGTATATCAAATTATTTAGGAAGAAACCCCCAAGGCCTTGGGGGTTTCCAGCATTTTCAGCTCTTTTTGTTTTTCGTTTCTATGATCTCCTACAGCTCTTTTTTCTCTAAAGTCCAGTAGTCTGCACTGTGGTCCATGAGATCATCCAGCACCAGCTTCGCCTTCACCGGATCCACGATGGACCGGTTTAAAGTCAGCGCCTGGAGTGCTTTGGTGTAGTCTTTTTCCAGGTAGCTCTCCACCGTGAGCTTCTCATAGGCATACTGGCCTTCAATGAGCCCTTTATAGAAAGGTTTCACCTCTCCATAAGGAATCATCTTCGCGCCTTCTTTTCCAAGGTAAGAGGCCAGCTCCACCATGGCGTCTTCTGGAAGGTTTGGAATGAGGTCTCCATTTCTTCCGATGACCACAAAGACTTTATTGAGGTCATTGTGGATGGAGTCCACCACTTCCACCATGAGGTTTCCAAAGACTTCCCCCTGCATCAGCGGAATGTCTGTGAGGTTTCCCTGCTCCCCCGCTTTTTTCAGGATATCCAGAACCTTTTTCTCCCGGCCCAGCTTCGCTTCATCTACCCTTGTAAAGTTCGGATCGGAATCCTTCACGATTTCTTCTGCAAAGAAGTAGTACTGAAGATAAGTGTTTGGCACATATTCCGGGAAGAACTGCATGAGCTTGTTGACGTTCTTATAGGTCTTCAGCCAGGAGGGGTCTCTTTGCTCTGCGTTAAATGGCTTGAACTCATGACCCATAAGATAATCTTTAAGCTTTGGCAGAAGCTCCTCCCCGGTCTTTACGTTCTTTAGAGAAGTGAACCAGCCAAAGTGGTTGAGACCAAAGTATCTGGGCTCCAGATCATACATATCCTCGCCTAGAATTTTCCCAAAGGACTTGATCATGGAGTAAGGCTGGTCACAGATGTTCATGATGCGTTTGTCTTCTGGGAAGACCTTATCCAGCGCCACCGCCACGATGGCGGCAGGGTTTGTGTAGTTGAGGATCCAGGTGTCTTTGGAATACTTTCTCACGGTGTTCACCATATCGATCATGGCACCGATGGACCGCATACCATAGGAGAAGCCGCCAGGACCGCAGGTTTCCTGACCCACCAGGCCATACTTTAGAGGAATCTTCTCATCCACACTTCTCATGGTGTCCACACCCACTCTCATGTTGCAGAGGACATAGTCCGTGTCTTTATAGGCTTCCTCTTCTTTGGTTGTGAACAGCACTTCCGCCTCACTGTAGTACTCCTTGAGGGTGAGATTGATGTAGGCCTTCACTCTTTCCAGTCTTTCTTCATCAATGTCAAAGAGTATGATTTTTGCTACGGGCAGCGTTTTCTTATAATAAATGAGACTGCCAATAAGGGCAGGAATCCGAAGGCTTCCAGCGCCCGCTATGGTAATCACAGGGTTCTTTCTCATGGTAATTTCCTCCTTCTTTTTAAAGGAGCTAAAGGGGAGACCCCCTTTAGCTGATCATCTTCAGTTCGTCTGTAACAGCGTTTTTCACAAATTCCACATTGGGTCCGAAGACGATGTGGATGTGGTTTTTCATGGGGAAGAAGATTCCGGAAGTTCCGGAGTCCTTGAGCCTTTCCTTGTTCACCAGATTCATGTCCTTCAGGTCAATACGAAGCCTTGTGACGCAGTTGTCCACGTTGACAATGTTAGAAGATCCACCGATGGCTTCAATGACAATCTTCGCCACTTCTCCATAACGCTTTTCCTTAATGAGGTTGTTGTATTCATACTCATCACTTTCTCTTCCTGGGGTGGCAATGTTATATTTCTCAATGGCCCACTTGAAGATAAAGTACGTGGCAATGGCCAGAGGCACACCCACGATGAGGATGTTGTACCATCTGGTGTTCTCATACATGAGACCGAAGATGGCAAAGTCAAAGATGGTTCCTCTTATGTATCCAACCCCAGTCCCCATGAGATAAAGCGCCACAGCGCCTACACCTGCAAGAAGCACATACACCACATAAAGAAGCGGTGCGATGAAAAGGAAAGAGAATTCCATAGGCTCTGTGATGTTTCCAAGAAATGGTGTAATCACCATGGTGATGATAATTCCTTTTACAAAAGGTCTGTTCTTTGCATAGGCACTCTTATACATGGCAAGGCCAATGGCAGGGATGATGAAAAGAGTCACCAGCATCTGGTTCTGGGCCATGAACTTGGTGAGTTCTGGCAGCATTTCCCAAGCTTCAGAATTAGGCCCCTGATTAAAGAGCACTTCGTTTAAGGTTGGCAGGATTCCAGTAAAGGTTTCCCCGTCAATGACGTAGGTTCCTCCGGCTGGGGTGAAGCGGATCAGCGCACTCCATACATGATGAAGACCCAGCGGAATGAGAAGCCTCACCATCAGTGCATTGACGAATGGTCCAACCGCACCCACTAGAATGACCTTGGACAGGGCAATGAGTCCCTTGGTGAGATATGCCCAGAAGAAGGGAATGATGAGTCCTGCAATGGTGGCCCATACAATGCTCACCATGGGCACAAACTTCTTTCCAGAGAAGAAGGCAAAGGCTACGGGAAGCTCTTTGTTGTAATATTTGTCTGCTGCGAAGGCACCGATGAGACCGGCGATGATGCCGCCTAGGACATCGAGCCTTAAGGTCTGGATGCCAAGGACCATGCCTTGACCCACCTGAGCCATGGTTTCGGCATCCGCCAGAGTTCCCGTGGCTTTCAAGTATACGTTGATGGTGATGTTTAGAATGAGATAGGCGATGATGGAGGAAAAGACAGAAATTCCTTTTTCCTTCCTGGACATTCCATAGGCTACACCCATGGCAAAGAGTACCGGAATATTAGAAAAAATAATGTCGGCGATACTTCGAAGGCTGGTTAAAATCAGCTGAAGCGTCTCATTGGCTAGAAATGGCACTCTTTCGACCATGTACCCCTGAACCAGGGCACCGGTCAGTCCCAGAATCATCCCCATGGGGGCCATGATGGCGATGGGAAGAAGCAGAGATCGTCCGAATCTCTGGATTCCTTCACTGAATCGTTCTCGTTTTGTCATGTACTGCACCTCTTTCTTGTTTGATACTTTTACCTTATCGGAGAGAAAATGAAATGAAAAGGGTTTCTTGCCCTTTAGGACGCATATTCCCTCTTTTGCCTTTGGTCAGAACCTGTGACCATGGTATAGAACCTTTGCATCTCTAAGCTTTAAGATCGATGGTCTCTATCTCTCCACTGAACCTGTACGGACAGAAGTCTTTCTAATGAGGATAAAAAGACCATTCAAAGTAATACAGAGGGTCTAAGCTGAATGATACAGCTTAGACCCTCTCGCATAGTGAATATAGTCCACAATCATTTCTTTTTCACCAAATCATATAAGGTCAGTTCCCTTGGATTTTTATTCCTGCTCTTATAAATCCACATTGCTCCACCTTCACAGATACAGATAGCTACCCTCTCAGCCATACTACGCTTCACCATTTACAATAGATGAGAATGCACGTTTCATTGCTTGATATGCCTCGTACTGTGGTGCTGTCCCTTTAATAAATGCACTTTGATAGACATCGCTCTTTTTTAAATCACTTCTTTTCAGTAACTTTCCAAGATTATCTACTCTGATTCCGTCTGTATTCCTCACAAAATAGATGTTGTCATTCCTGCTCAATCTATCCAGGATTTCTGGGTAGTGCGTCGAAAAAATAATCGCAGCACCACGCTTGTTGAGTCGCTGATCCATGAAGAGTGTGAGTAACGATGTGGCAATTTCTTTATTGAAATGATTCTCCAGTTCATCGAGAATCAGGTACCCACCATTTTCAAGAACAGAAAGAGCATGAATAAATACACTGATTCCTTTCACTGTACCCGATGATAAATACATCTCAACTTCCTTTGGATGGTTCATGTTCATTTCATCTTTTCCTCGAAACTTCAACCGGATCCCTTTCAACTTCTTTTCGTCCTGATCTACATCAAATGCTAGATATTCAATGCTGGGATCCAAATACTGGATAAGCTCTTTAGGAAAATCTCCAAGAGCTCGAATCAAATTCACATTTGTCCATTGAATCAGATCCTTAAAGTATATTTTGCTATCATTTTTCTTGTTCAGCGAAATAATGATACTTACGTCTTCTGGAAGAAATTCTTCATCTCCTTTTCTTTTCTGAATAATCATCGACTCAGAGAAGTCAAATGCACTCTTTCGGGTCAGTACTTTTGTCAGCTCTTTTTTCCATAAGGTTTCATCAGAAATATAGTAGTCCGCCTTGCCCTCTTCATGAGTAGGCTTGGCTTTAATCACTGTCCTAAGTTTGTATAAAAACTCAGACTTCCATGAAAAATAAGACTCCAATACAACCTCTTCATTTTCTCGTAGCCCTTGCAGAATCACTTTCTCTTCTATTTTATTGATGGAATCATGATTGAGCATCTGCATCATAAAAGACATCACCTTTAAAGTTGATGTCTTCCCTGACGCATTGATCCCAATGAGAGCAACCGCTGTATTCTAATAAAGTTTTGAAGATACTTTGAAAAGATCCTCTTTGTCCTCTTCCATAACTTTCTGATGAGTAACAAACTCTATATCCAGTGGATTCGTAAATAGTTTGAGACCTTGGACATTCATCTTTAATAGTTTCATTCCCACCACCCCTTTTGAACGTATATCTCGTTCTTTATTTTCATTATGTCTGATAAAATCAACTTTTACAAGTTATTTATTTATTTTTAAACGAACATCGCGTTCAAAATTTTATGAAATTTAACATGAACTGGTAGTATCTCAAAAAAACGGACCAGCCTTCTACTAGGCTGATCCGCTTTTCTAACCGTTCATTTTAGCTGTTTTTAGTTGAGATCCACTTTGTTGATGGTGTCTCCAAGGTACAAGGTCATGATGCTCTTTCCTCGGGTGGCACGGTTCTGAAGCTTGATGTCCGAAATCATTTGAGTTTCATCGGCGTTGCCCTTAGATCCCACAACCATTTCCTTTTCATCGGTGATGATCTTCGCAAAGAATACCCGGTCCTCTTCCCGAAGATTCATCCCAAGAACGCCCGCAGCATTTTTCGATAATAAAGAGATGCTGCTGGATTCAAACCGGATGGCCATCCCCCTCTCAGATACCATGAGCATGGTGTCCTCCATATTCTCAGGGAAGGCTTCCGCATAGACCAGTTTATCCGTTGGCGTTTTAAACTTCACCACTTGTCCCCTGGTGGCATCTCCTTTAAAGTCCTCCACAGAGGTTCTCTTCACGATGCCTTCTTCGGTGGCAAAATACACTTCTTTCCCGGACGCTGTCTCCTCCTCCAGAGTGAAGATGCCCACAACCTTCTCATTCTTGTCGTAGTCATCGTAAAGGTCCTGCATGAGGACACTGCCCGTGAGGTTCTCAAACATATAGAGTGGGAGTTTATAATAGGCGCCCAGACTGGTCACAATGACGAGGCTCTCATAAGATTCCCCAGAAGCCTTATAGAGGTTTCTGGCTCTGCTGGCTCTTTGGGTCAGCTTGATCTCCCCTCTGTCTGACACTGTGACATTGAAGGCCTTAGCCTCATAGTCCTCCTCATAATGAACCCGATACACTTCATCCTTATCCGGCAGGATCAAGAAAGGATCCGGCGTTGTCATACGTTCTTTGATCTCCACATGGGCTTCTGGCACGGTAAAGTCGAGACCGTTCTTTGTAAGGATTCTCAAGAACTGAGGCACCTTGGGAAGATCCATGAGGTGCAGTGCATCCTTATGCTCATAAAGGAAATCCTTGTATTTCTTAGGGAGCAGTGCCCCCGCTGTATTTTCATAGTAGATCCTATGCTTCTCAAGGACCACAGACACCAGCTTCTCATCTCCCTTCAGTTTCAGGGCAATGATCTTGGTGTAATTTGTTTTGAAGCTTTCAAGACTCGTTCTCTTCATGGCTCCTCGGGACGTGATGAAGCGGAAAGCTCCTTCCTCCTCCGGATTCTCAAGGCTGAAGGCACCAATGACAGACTCCTCATTAAAGTCAATGCCCTTGATGTAGTTATCCAGGCGCACGCCCTTATCCTTCCACTTGTGCTCCGGCACATCCATGGTCTTCATCTGATACAGCATACCGGCATCCGTGAAGATATAGAGAAGATCTCTGGTGTTGCTCTCCAGAAGCACAGACAGACTGTCCCCTTCCCGGTACTCGATGGCAGAGGTGTCTGAGGTGACTCTTTGGAAATTCTTTAGCGGCAGACGCTTGATGAAGCCTTCCTTGGAGATGGTCACCGCCACATCTTCCTGAACGATGATGTCCATAACGTCAATGACCGCTTCCTCCTCATCCCGGATGATCATGGTTCTTCTTTCATCCCCATGGGTTTCCGCCACTTCCAGAAGCTCCTTCTTCACCAGCTTGTTGAGCTCTTTTTCGCTGTTTAGGATCTTTTCTAGTGACGTGATGAGTTTTCTAAGTTCATTGTGTTCCTTCACATAGGCTTTCAGCTCTAATCCCGTGAGTCTGTAGAGCATGAGCTCCAATATGGCTGTGGCCTGCTCCTCGGAGAAACCAAAGTTTTTCACAAGGTTTTCCTTGGCATTGGCCTTGGAACTGGACTCCCGGATGGTCTTAATGACTTCGTCCATGATGTCGATGGCCTTCATGAAGCCTTCTACGATGTGGAACCTCTTCATGGCCGTCTCCAGCTCTTTTTTTGTTCTTCTTGTTAAGACTTCTCTTTGGTGCTCCACATAATAGCGAATCATATCCAGAAGACTCATGGTTTCTGGTTTTCCTTTGTATAAGGCCACCATGTTGAAATTCACATTGATCTGCAGGTCACATCTTTTATAGAGATAAAGAAGAATCTTCTCCGCCGTCTCCAGATCCACCTGCTTTTTAAACTCAATGACCGCCCGTACGCCGTTTCGGTCGGACTCGTCCCGGATGTCCATGATGCCTTCTAAGACCTTCTGATGACGCTTGTCCGCCGTCATGGCAGAGATCTGCTGAAGAAGCTTCGCTTTGTTCTTTCGATAAGGAAACTCTGTGATGACCACACCATAGCGTCCTGTGGTGAGCTTTTCCACTTTGGCATTGGCTCTTAAAACGACTTTTCCCTCACCCTTTTCATAGGCATCCAGAAGCGAGTCTCCTCCAATGAGAACGCCTCCTGTGGGAAAGTCCGGTCCTTTGATGTAGTTCATCAGCTCTTTTATGGTGATGTCTTCCTTGTCAATATAGGCGCACACCGCATCAATACTCTCTCTCATGTTGTGAGGAGGAATATTGGTAGCAAGGCCTACAGCGATACCGAAGGCACCGTTCACCAGAAGATTGGGGTATCTGGCCGGCAGCACCTTGGGCTCCAGCTCTGTATCAGAGTAGTTATAGGTAAAATCCACCGTGTCCTTGTCAATGTCCCGAAGCATCTCCATGGCCCCGGGCGACAGCCTGGCTTCGGTGTAACGCATGGCAGCCGCGCTGTCGCCATCAATGGATCCCCAGTTTCCATGGCCGTCAATCAGAGGCAGTCTTGTGGAGAAATCCTGAGCCAGGATCACCATGGCCTCATAAACAGAGGAGTCTCCATGGGGATGGTACTTCCCAAGGATGTCTCCCACCACTCTTGCTGATTTATAATAGGGCTTGTCTGGAAACGCCTTCAGCTGATAAGCACCATAAAGGATTCTTCTATGCACAGGCTTCAAGCCGTCCCGTACGTCCGGCAAAGCTCTGTCTTTCGCCACTTCCACGGCATAGGGTAGAAAATTGTCCGGCATGGCCTCTTCCAGAGGGACATTCAAGATGTTCTGGTCTTCAGGAATTCTGTTGTCTTTCGCCAAAATGCCACCTCCTAAAATTCTGCATGTTTATAAATATAGTTTTTACGGGGCTCCACCACGTCACCCATGAGTAGAGACACCATACGTTCTGCTCTTGCGGCATCATCGATGGTGACCCGAAGAAGGGTCCTGGTCTCTGGATTGAGGGTGGTTTCCCAGAGCTGGTCCGGATTCATCTCTCCCAGACCTTTAAATCTCTGAATGTTGTAGTTTTGTCCAAATTCTTTTTTCAGCACTTCCAGATCGTCATCGGAGTAGGCGTACTTATGGACCTCGCCCTTCTTGGTCTGCTTGTAGACCTTATAAAGAGGAGGCTGTGCCAGGTACAGCATACCGTTACTGATGAGGGGCCGCATGTAGCGGTAGATGTAGGTGAGCCACAGGGTTCTGATGTGGTATCCGTCCACGTCAGCGTCACTCATGATGATGATCTTTCCATAGCGCACATCGTCCAGCTTGAAGCTCGTTAAGGTGCCGGTGCCGATGGCGGTGTTGAAGAGCCTCAGCTCCTCTGAGCCCAGAACATTTTCAAGCTTCTGCTTTTCCGTGTTCATGATCTTTCCTTTAGACGGCATGATGGCCTGGAACCGTCTGTCTCTAGCCTGCTTGGCGGATCCTCCCGCGGAGTCTCCCTCCACCACGATGAATTCCAGAACATTCTTGTCTCTTGAGGTGGCCACAGCAATCTTTCCTGCCAGAGGAGATGTGCCCTTGCCCACCTTTTTACGTTCCATATCACTGATCTTCTTGATCTTTTCCCGGCGCGTGGCCGCATCGATGGCATTCATAATAAGCTGGGAAGCAATGTCCTTATGGTCCTCAATCCACTCATAGAATTTGGTGTAAGACAGATCGTTCATGAGGGTATAAGCTTCAGAGTTTCCAAGCTTATTCTTGGTCTGGCCTTCAAACATGGGGTTTGTAAGACGCACCTTCACAATGGCCGTCATGCCTTCCCGAAGATCGTCCCCTTCAAAGTTTTTGTCTTTCCCTAAATTGAGCTTCTTTGCCCACTCTTTGAACGCTCTTGTCATACCGGTCTTGAATCCTGTTTCATGGGTACCTGCCTCGTTGGTGGGAATGTTATTCACATAGCTTGCGATGTTCTCCAAAGAAGAGTCTGTAAACTGCACACAAACTTCCCCTTCCAAAGTCACATTGCCAATGCTTCTCTCTCCTTCAAAATGGATGGGCTCCTCATGGATGACGGTCTTGGACTCATTTAAATAGGCAATGAAATCCAGAAGTCCTCGTTCACTGTGATACGTCTTCTCCACAGGCTCCTCGCCGCGAAGATCCTTTAAAACCAAAGTGATGCCCTTGTTCTGGAAAGAAAGCTCCATCATTCTCATGTCAATGATTTCAAAACGGAACTCCACATTGGTGAAGACCTCCGGGTCCAGCATGAAGGTGACTTTTGTTCCTTGCTTTTTTGTGGTGCCCACGGTTTCCAGCTTCGTCACAGGTGTCCCCGGCATCTTTTTGTCATACTTCTTGTCAAAGGCATACTCAAAGCGCTGGCGATAAAGTTTTCCACCCTTATGAACCTCCACCTCCAGCCACTTGCTTAAGGCATTGACCACGGAAGCGCCCACACCATGAAGACCACCCGAGGTCTTGTAGTTTTCGTGGTTGAACTTACCTCCGGTATGAAGCTCTGTATAGACCATCTCCACCCCAGAGATTTTCTTCGTGGGATGGATGCCTACAGGAATGCCACGGCCATTGTCAATGACTGTAACACTTTTATCCTTGTTTAAAATCACATAAGCCGTATCCCCATACCCATTGGTGATCTCATCAATGGCATTATCCAGGATCTCCCACACACAGTGATGAACCCCTTTTTGTCCGGTGCTTCCGATGTACATGCCCGGACGGACTCTCACAGGCTCGAGTTTCTCCAGAGACGTTAAGTCTTCTACACTATAGCTTTTATTCTGTTCACTCATAGAGACACTCCTTCCTCAATTTTCTTCGGATACCCGAAGGTGGCCAGGTGAACATCGATGGTGACCTTGGACAGCTTCGCTCCGGGTTCCAGAATCGTTTTATCCCATAACATGGGGGTCATGAGGAGAAGATCATCTGCAAAAGGCTCCACATTTTTCTGAACCCTTACATCCCGCTCCTTATATACCACTGTGTGATTTTTCAGATGAGAGACGATTTCTCCATTGTCATACTCGGAAAGTCCATAGAGCTTCCGAAGCTCCGTCAGGTACTTCGCCCCTGGAATCACCTTATAGGCACGTCCGGTGGGAGAAAGGACCCGCTGAAACTCTTTATAGCTGGCTGGAGAGAGGATGTTTAAGACCACATCAAAGGAATTGTCCTTAAAAGGCAGCGCGCTGAGATCCGCCACAAAATATAGGGCGTCGTTCATCTTTCTGCCCGCAAGTAGAATCCCATCCTTTGACAGATCCACGCCTACCATGGACACCTGAAGACCTTTTTCTTTCAGCGCATCACCAAGCATCGCCAGATGACTCCCGTCTCCGCAGCCTGCATCAAGAATTCTGATGATATCCCCTTCTTTTTCAAGAAGGAGAAGATCCTCGTAGATTTCCTCGGCCATGGCCGTTAAAATCTCCTCAAAAAAGCCTTCTGCCATGACCCGCTCTCTTGCTTCCAGCATGGCCAGGTTATAATTTTCTTCTCCATACCCCAGTACAAAGTTTACGGTGCCTTTTTTAGACACATCGTAGGTATGGCGGTTTTTGCATTTCAAACTCTTTTCTTCCACATGAAGTTCTTCTCTGCACTTGGGGCAAAGAAGAACATCCATCTCTTTCATTTGACTGATTTTCTGATCCATTTTTTTCATCTTCTAAACTCCTGTCTTCTTTCTCTTAAAAAGAAGGTGTTCCTTCGGTTTTTCCATGCGATGCCATGAAAGCATTAGCATAGCACATACTACGGTATTATATGCCTGTCTGCTCAACCCATTCTAAATTATAGCAGAAAAGCCCAGGGATTGGAAAATGAAACTTTGAGGAGTCAGGATCCACCTCTTTTGTCATAGATTTTTCTTATATGGATCTCCAGTGCATCCAAAGTCTTTTCCCCATTTTCCCTGTTAACTTTCTATGAACTGCCTTTCAAACCACTTTCGGTTGAATGTATAATAAACAGATTATCCCCCAAAGGAATCCTTCCTCTCTGAAACAGGAAGGAACCTAGGAAGCATCCCATGGAGGAAGACATCCGCTCCATGGATAACATAAAGGAGAGTTTTAGTATCGTGCAAAGAATCAGCATCGCCCCCATGATTGACGTCACCGATCGTCATTTCAGATATTTCACAAGGCTTCTCACAAAAAAAGCCATGCTCTATACCGAGATGATCACCAGCAGCGCCATCCTCCATGGAGACCGGAAGAAGCTTCTGGATTTTTCACCTCTTGAAAAACCCATCACCCTGCAGATTGCCGGCTCAGATCCCAAGGAGATTGCAGAGGCCATTAAAATTGCAGAAGACTGGGATTATGATGAGATCAACTTAAACGCCGGCTGCCCTTCTGACCGGGTCTCAGGAAATGATATGGGGGCCTCCCTCATGGCATATCCGGATCTTGTGGCTGAAATCCTCTCTGAGGCAAGAAAGGCCACAAAAAAGCCCGTCACCGTGAAGTGCCGCATCGGCATTGATGGCACCAGTGTGCTGCCTGAGTCTCTGCCCCGGGTGATTCTCGATCAGTACGAAGATCTTTCGCATTTTGTGAAGACGTTGAAAGATCAGGACACAGAGCATTTCATCATCCACGCAAGGATTGCCATCCTTGCTGGACTCAGTCCCAAGGACAACCGGGAGATTCCACCCCTTCGCTATGAGGATGTGTACCGCATCAAAAAAGAGTTTCCAGATCTTTTTGTGGAGATCAACGGTGGCATCCGGACGGAGGATCAAATCAAAAGCCACCTGAGACAGGTGGATGGGGTCATGATTGGCCGCGCCGCCTATGAGAATGCCTATCTTCTTTCAAAAGTGGACGCACTTCTTCCTGGAGAAACCTCCTCTTCCCCCACAAGACGGGAAGTCATCGAGAACTTTCTCCCCTATGTGGCCCAGTTTGGGGAAGACAAACGGACGGCCCATCATGCGCTGAAAAACACCTTGGGTCTTTTCCATGAAAGACCTGGAAGCAGACTCTGGCGTCAGCTTGTGAGCAGCTCTCTTCACCCGGATATGACCGCAGAAGAGGTGCTTCATAAAGCTCTCAGGGAACTTCCTGAAGAAGTTCTGAACGAGAGGCCTATCGTCTTGTAGCTTCCTCGCCTTTCAAAGTTTACACTGCATAAAAGAAACCCCAGAGCTTCCGGGGTTTCTTTTTGTCTGTCTATAAAAATCTTCCTGAAATGTTACAACCCTTCCTGAAATCTAAACTCTTGCAGAAGGGTACCCCTTTTCAGCCCCAGCGCCTCTTCAATGAGAGTGCAGTGGACCCCGGGATCTGTAACTCCTTCCACATAAAGGTCTGCAATACCGTGGATGAGGATCTTCAGCATATAGTCCGGGTACTGGAGATTCAGGTACCCTTCCTCCACTCCTTTTTGGAGCAGCACTTTTGCATGCCGAAGCGCCAGCTCCGAAAGACTGGTTTTCACCAGCTCGAAAAGCCCCGGATTCTTCGGCGTGATGTTCATGAGGGCTGGATGCTCCTGTATGGAGAGAAAAAACACCTTCACCACCTGCCCAAGACGCCTGTGGAAGGAAAGCCCTTCCATAGAAAGCAGCGTTCTGATCTCCTTTTCGACGCCTTCGGAAAAACTCTCCACCACAGCTGCCACCAGCTCCTCTTTAGATCGGAAGTAGTAGTAGATGAGGCCCTTGGCCACGCCCATGGTTTCTGCAATATCATTCATGGACGTCTTCTGGATGCCCTTTTCCTCAAAAAGCCTCAGAGCTGTTTCGAGTATTTCCTGTTTCCGTTCCTCTGGATGTTTTGTTATACGCATAAGACGCCCTCCTATTCCACAGATTTTAGAGAAGCAGCCATATCAATGTTCTGAAGCTTCTTCGACATGAAGAGATTCACGAAAACCGAGAAGGCCATGGTGAGCACCATGGAATACAGGAAAGACAGAACATGGATGTTCCTGCCGAACATCATGGTGTCAATCTCCATGGTACGGATGACAAAAAGGTGCAGACTGAAGCCCAGAAGAAGACCCACCAGGCTGCCCACAATGGTTAAAAACACATTTTCCCGATACACATAGGACGCCACTTCCTGATCCCGGAATCCCAATACCTTGATGGTGGCAATCTCTCTCAGTCTTTCCGTGATGTTGATGTTTGTCAGGTTATAGAGCACCACAAAAGCCAAGGCTCCTGCAGCAAGAATGAGAATCACAATGACATAGTCCAGTGACGCGATGCTTTTCTCAAAGTCCTCCTGGATGCTCTTTACCATCACCGTGGCCAGCACTCCATCACTTTCCAGAAGCCGCTCACTAAGAGCCGTCTCCTCTACCTGAAGGCCTTCCCGGTATCGGAAAGCGCCCGCATTAAATTCCGGCTTTCGAAGCGTAAGGCTTTCAAAGGCTTCCGGAGACATATAGATATAGTGTGCAAGATAATTCTCTGTGATGTCCGTCACCGTGAAGGTATAGGTTCTGTTTTCCGCATCCTGATAGACGAGTTCTTCCCCTTCTGATATCCCTAGAAGATTGGCCAGTTTTTCTGAAATCACCGCTCCTTTTTCGGGCAGCGGAATCTTCTCCTGGGACGCGCGGTCATGAAGATCAATGAAGCTTGCAAAGGACGCCATCTCTTCAGGCACCATCAGAGTCGCTTCATACTCTCTCGTTCTTCCCGGCAGATGCACTCTGATGCTTTCACTTAAGAGAGCCCCATAGCGCTCCACTTCTCCCTGCTCTCCAAGAATTTCAGAAAGGTTTCTCTCTCCTTCCTCCTTGTCCATATTCAGAAGCGCCAGTCCATCATAAAGGAAGATTTCCTCAAACTGTTTGCCCATGATGGCATTGACAGAGTCTTTGATGCCAAAGCCTGTCACAAGAAGGGCTGTACAGCCCGAGACACCCAGCACCGTCATGAGAAATCTCTTTTTATAACGGAAGATGTTTCTAAAGGTCACCTTGTAGGAAAAACTCATGCGCTTCCAAAGAAAAGGCACTCTTTCCAGAAGAATTCTCTTGCCTGGCTTTGGCGCTTTGGGCATCATAAGATTAGCCGGGGTTTCCCGAAGCTCCGAAAGGGTAGCGAATAAGCTCGCGGACACCGTGGTGAACACCGCAATGGCCGTGGAGAGTAGGGCCAGATCCAGATGAAAGGGCGTCAGCACATAAGGCGTATTATACATGGCCCCGTACACCGTGATGATGATATAAGGGAACAGCTTGAACCCAATGGAAAAGCCCAGGATGCTTCCAAGTACACTGGCTAAGAGCGCATAGCTGATGTATTTCATGGCGATGGTAAAAGTGGTATATCCCAAGGCTTTCAGTGTGCCGATCTGGACCCTTTCCTCCTCCACCATTCTTGTCATGGTGGTGAGACACACCAGGGCCGCCACCAGGAAGAAAAACAGCGGGAAGGTGGTGGCCAGAGACCCCAGCCTGTCCGCATCATTTCCGAGAGAACCGTAGCCCGGGAATCCTTCCCGGTCATAGACAAACCATTCTTTAGGAATCTCCAGAAGGGCACGCTCCGCATCAAGGATTTCTTTTTCTGCATCGTTAATCTTCTTCTCTGCGTCGGCTTTCTCCCGGGCAAAGGTTTCTTCTCCTTCGCGAAGCTCCGCCTTTCCTTTCTCCAGGTCCTCTCTTGCCTCTTCCATGGAGGCTTTGAAGGTCTTTTCTCCCTCCTCCAAAGCTTTCTCTCCATCTTTTAAGGTCTTCTCACTGTCGTCCAGTTTCTTTTTGGCTGCATCAAGCTCCGCTTTTCCAGCATCCAGCTCCTTCTTGGCCTCTGCCAGTTCCTTCTCCCCTTCCTGGTATTCCTGTAAGCCTTTCTCATAGGAGGCTTTACTCTCTGCCAAGGTCTTCTGTCCTTTTTCATAGGCAAGGACGCCTTCTGCGTAGTCTTTTTTCGCACTTTCCAGCGTGTCTGTGAGCTGAATGATTCCGCTGTCCAGAGCGGTTCTTAAGGCATTCACAAGATTCGGATCATTATAGGGAACACTCTCTTCCAGAAGCCTTGCAAGGTCCGGCGAAAACACCCGGATGTCCTCGATGATCTGTTTGTACTCTTCCTCTGTCAGTTCTCCACCCGTCTCCGGAAGGCTGGCCCGGATGTCTTTTAACCCCTGAAGGGCACTCTCCAGAAGTGCAATCTGTTCCTTGGCAGAGTCCAGCTGCTCTTTGGCAGAAGCAAGCTCTCTTTCTCCTGCATCAATCTGGTTCTTCGCAAGATCCAGGGTGCTCTTGGCGCTTTGCATCTCTGCCCGTCCATCCTGATACTCGTTGTACCCCACCAGCCACTCTGTATAGCCATCAAAGTACGCCTCCCGGCCTTTCACCAGGGCTTCCTTTCCATCCAGAATCTCCTGACGCTTATCCTGAAATTCCTTAGTATATTTCTCCTCTTCCGATAGAAGCTTCTCTTCTCCATCCTGGATCTCTTCCTTCGCTTTTAGAAGCTCTTCCTGAGCCTCTGCTATCTTCTTCAGGGCATCATTTTTTTCAGATAAAAACTCTGCACGCCCTTCTTCCAGTTCCTCCCGGAGGTCTCTCGTATCCCTTTCCATGGCCAGCTCTCCCAAAGCGGAAAAGGAGGATAGAAGAGGTTCATGATAGGTCTTATATTCTTTAGAATAGGCTTCCAGATCATCAGACTTCACGGTCTTCACAAAAAGATCCGTATAGTGTTCCATAGAAAAGTCCTCTTGGGGCACATAGGCGAAATAATCAATGGAGCCGTCTCCGATGTTGGTCTGTCCTCTTTGAAAACTGATGTAGAGGGGGGACATGATAAATCCCACCACTTTGTAGGTATCCTCCTTGATGAAATCAGAGAGAACTTCCCCATTGGGCAGAGAAAGAGCTACTTCATCTCCCAGGGAAATGGAGAGCCCGTTTTTCGCGCCCATTTCCAGAAGGATCTCGCCAGAGGCTTGCGGCATTCTTCCTTCCAGCACTCTGGGCTCATTGAGAAGCCCCTCTTTCCTCATATCATAGCTGAACACTTTTGTCACAGCCGTTTCCGCAGAGGACGACACAAAAAGATCCTTGCTGTAGCTTCTCAGCACCTCAAGCACCTCTTTTGTCTCTTCTACAGCTGCAAGGTCTTCCTCCTGATACCCTAAGGGGTTATATATCCTGAAGTTCGCCAGGTTATAGTCTTTATAATAGGCATCTGCCGACAGCACCATGTCCGGTTTGGTGGCATTGATGCCCGAGAAAAATCCTACGCCCAGGGCAATCATCACCAGAATGGAGAAAAATCTCGCCTTGCTGCCCGTAATGGCCCGATACAGGTCTTTCTGAAACGCATTCTTCGCCATTACCACTCAATCCTTTCCACAGGCACAGGATTCTCATTGACATAAAACTCCCGGACCTTGCCGTTCTTCATGCGGATGACCTTATCTGCCATGGCCGTAAGAGCTGCATTGTGGGTGATGACCACCACGGTGACGCCACGCTCTCTGGAGGTGTCATGAAGCAGTTTCAGGATGTTCTTTCCTGTCTGGTAATCAAGAGCTCCCGTGGGTTCATCGCAAAGAAGAAGCTTTGGGTTTTTTGCAATAGCTCTGGCGATGGCCACCCTTTGCTGCTCCCCGCCAGAAAGCTGAGAGGGAAAATTGTTGGCGCGTTCTGAAAGCCCCACCAGGTCCAGAACCATCTCCGCGTCCAGGGGGTTCTTTGAAATCTGGGACGCAAGCTCCACATTCTCCACAGCGGTTAAGTTCTGCACCAGATTGTAAAACTGAAAGACAAATCCGATGTCAAAGCGGCGGTACTCTGTGAGCATCTTTCGGTTATACTTACTGATGTCTTTTCCGTCCACCAGGATCTTTCCGCCATCGGAGGTATCCATGCCGCCCAGGAGGTTTAACACCGTGGTCTTTCCAGCCCCGGAGGCGCCCACCACCACCGCAAAGTCTCCTTGTTCTATGGAAAAGTCCACACCGTCCACGGCAGTGATGGTGACTTCTCCCATCTTATATCGTTTCTGGACATTCTCCAGTTCTATAAATGCCATTTTCATTCACCTTTTCTTTCACTTAGTATATGCTTTATTTTATCACTGACTGACCGTTAGTCAATGAAGAAACCCTTAAATATTTCAGAAAGAAAACGTGTCTTTTTTTGTTCTTACAGGAGAAACCTCCTCACCTTGTCTTTTAAATAAGGATATGGAGAAAAGCAGTCCTTTTCTCAACCTCTTTTCAAAGCTTCTGTTGTCACCATAGGCGATTCTAGCTATAATGAGAATATATAGTAAATTATCTGAATTTAAAGAAGATTATCCAATGCCTGATCGCGTGGGAGGAATAGAAATGGAGAATAGAATCAAACTGGGACTGGTGGGCTTAGGCTCCATCTGCAGAAAAGCTTATATGCCTGTACTCTCCAAGGAAACCAAATGGACCTTAGTAGGTGGGTATGCCAGAACAAAAGAAAGACGGGATGATTTTGAAAGAGAATACCGGGTCAAAGCCTATGAAAGCCTTACAGCTCTTTCTGAAGATGTGGATGCTGTCATCATCAATGCTTCCACAGACAGTCATTTTACCTTGGCGAAATTTTTCCTGGAAAAAGGCATCCATGTGATGATTGATAAGCCTCTTGCACCTACGGTGGAGGAATGTGAAAGACTGGTCTTCTACTCCGTCCATCATCAGGCAAAACTCATGGTGAACTTCAACCGAAGATTCGCCCCCCTTTATCAGGCGGTGAAAGACGAAATCACCCCCACCTCTCTCATCAGGATCGTGAAGAACCGTTGCGGCCGCATCGGACCAGAAGATGCCCTCTTCACACTGAATGATGACTACATTCATCTGGTGGACACCGCCAGGTGGCTGGTGGACGGAAAGCTCATCATGGAGGACGGGAACATTGAGGTGAATGGAGACAATCAGCTCATCTATGCAAAGCACAGATTTGTAAGCCCGGAAGGGCTTCAGGTGGAAACACTCCTTCATCGGGACTCCGGAAAGACTCTGGAACTCATGGAACTGGTGAAAGAAGGAAAAACCGTCCGAGTCATCGATCTTGCCACCATGGAGACGGACGTGAAGAACGAAACCAGAATCAAATCCCCTTCCCAATGGGATACGGTGGAAAAGGTAAAAGGCTTCAGCGATGCCATCGATGCCTTTTCTGATGCCATTCTATTAAATAAAGAAATGCCTTCCTCCGGTATGGAAGCCCTGGCGACCCAAAGAGTCATGGATTCCCTTTTACGAGGCATCTGATCATTATAAATGCAGCTCAAATGAAAATAAAGAAGCCCCGACCATCACAAAACAGTATTTTAGTCTTACTGTTCGGCGATGGTCGGGGCTTCTTATGTTCTCTTCACTATTTTTATTCTACCTACTCCTCAAAGGATATTCTAAAGCCTGCACCCATCACACCATTCATCTCAGTGCCATCTTTACTATACTGATAAATTTCATCCGAAGTCATGGTCACGCCATAGTTCTTGAGCTCTACAACAACTTTGAACAGATCCATTTCGTACAGCTTTTCTGGAAGGCTCACTGTAAATGCTTTGTGGGCAAACCCGTAATCATGTTCTGAATCAGGAAGCACCACATCCGTTTCTTTCATCTCAAGTCTATCGGTTTCCTCATTATTTTCATTCAGGACCACAGCAGATACTTCTTTCAGTGATTTTAAAAAAGTAGCGGTCTCTTCTGTGGCAGCAGTGAGATTCATGACAACTTTCTTATCATTTTCTTCCAGACTCATGCTTCTGATCTCCATAGAAAGGTACTGCTCCACATAGATTTCAGGAAGCTTTTCCTGAAGGGAACCTTCTTCTGTCTCTATGACAGCGTAGACCTGATTGTTTTCTGCCACATCAAAGGGCAGAGAAGCTACAAATGAACTTTCATTCTGCGCTTTGGCCTCCACTTTATCATATCCCGACACCACATAGTATGTGCTCCCTGGCTGCAGCATTTTGGGGACCAGTGTGACATCCAGCATGAGCTTACCGTTTTTGAAAGAAAGTTTGGTTTCTGAGGAAGCCAAAGCACTGGCTCCTTTTTTAAGCTCTTCCATAATCCGGTACTCCATGCCACCATCATTAAAGGAGATGGCGGAAATGGATCCTCTAATGTTTTGAAGCTCCATCTGGAGGTCTGAAAGCTTATGCCGCAGACTGAAATTATTTACGAGGAGCAGTAGAAGCACTCCTAAGACGAGCAGTATCTGACCTTTATTTCTTTTATCCATGAATAAACCTCCAGCTGTTTCTACTAATACTTACCTCCTATAGTATCATACTATCTTCTATCTCTCTCTATAAAATGACAGAAAGATCATAAAAAATAGAACTCCAGCGTACTGTATTCCTTTCAGGAATAGGGCACTGAAGTTCTATCTTCTCTTTTTTCTTTTTTACTTCAGCGGCTGAAGCTTTGCTGTGAAGTGTCTTAGGATTTTAGGTTCCCAGGTGATCTCATACCCTTTTAAGGAGTCCTTTCTCTTTTTGATTTCAATAAGAGCCTCCACAATCACATCCAGATGAGACTGGGTATACACTCTTCTTGGCACTGCCAGCCTAGTGAACTCAAACTGAGACTCCAGCTGCGCCCCTGTGTCCGGATCATTCCCCAGCATATAGGAGCCGATGTCGCAGACTCTGATGCCCGCTTCCAGGTACAGCTCAACGGCCAGTGCCTGACCTGGGAACTCATGATAAGGAATGTGCGGCAGAAGCTTTTTTGCATCCAGGAATATGGCATGACCTCCCGCTGGAGTCTGGTGTGGGATGCCTGCTTCTGTGAGCTTTGATGATAGGTATTCCATCTGACCGATGCGGTATTTCAGGAAGTCTTCCTCCACCCCTTCCTGAAGACCAATGGCCAGAGCTTCCAGATCTCTTCCAGCAAGGCCGCCATAGGAAATGAATCCTTCAAAAGGTATGGTGTTGGCTTTGACCTTCTCAAAAAGCTCCTCATCCTCTTTCACCCCCACAAGACCGCCAATATTCACAATGGCATCTTTTTTAGAGCTCATGGTGAAGAGATCTCCGTAGCTGAAAAGTTCTCTTGCAATCTCCCGGATGGATTTATCTTCATAGCCTTCTTCTCTTCTCTTAATAAAGTGGCAGTTTTCAGCAAATCTTGCTGCATCAATGACCACCTTGATGCCAAATCTCTTGGCGATCTCAGAGGTCTCTTTGATATTTTTCATGGAAACCGGCTGTCCTCCAGCACTGTTGTTGGTCACCGTGATGATGATGGCTCCCACATTCTCTTTGCCGTGCTCTTCGATAAGCCTCACAAGACGCTCATTGTCCATGTTGCCTTTAAAAGGCGCATAGGACTCCGTATCAAGAGCTTCGGGCACGACGCAGTCCACAGCCCTTGCTCCTGCAATCTCCACATGGGCTCTGGTGGTGTCAAAATGCATGTTGGAAATGGATACCTTCCCTTCCCCCAGAAGAATCGGCATCACCACTTTCTCTGCTGCCCGTCCCTGATGCACTGGCTGAATGAATGTATAACCGAATATATCTTTCGCCGACTCCTGCAGACGGTAAAAACTCTTGGAACCGGAATAGGATTCATCTCCCCGCATGATGCCTGCCCACTGGTCCGCACTCATGGCACCGGTGCCGCTGTCTGTAAGAAGGTCAATATAGCAGTCTTCTGCTGCCAGTGAAAAAACATTATAGTTTGCTTCCTGGATCTTCTTGAGCCTTTCTTCTCTTGTGAGAATCTTGATGGGCTCCACCATTTTGATCTTGAAAGGCTCTGCAAAATACTTTACGCTCATTTACTCATTATCCCCCAACCTTATTATTTGTGCTTTTATAAAAAGCTACAGAATGGCCACGACCTCAATTTCAACCAGTGCATCCTTTGGCAGTCTTGCCACCTGGAAAGCACTTCTTGCTGGATAGTCCCCGGAGAAGAACTCTTTGTAGACTTCATTCATGTTGACAAAATTTACCATGTCACTGAGAAAAACCGTGGTCTTCACAATTTTATCCATATTGGACCCCGCTTCTTCTAAAATGGCCTTAACATTCTTCAGGCACATTCTGGTCTGAAGGGTAATGTCGTTTGCCACCATCTCTCCGGTTTCCGGATCGATGGGCAGCTGGCCTGACGTATAGATCATGGTGCCTGCTATGATGGCCTGTGAATAAGGCCCGATGGCACCGGGTGCTTTGCTGGTTGCGATGACTTTTTTCAACTCGTATTCCTCCTTGATTTGTAAATGTTTACAAATTCATTATAGTACAGGTTCCTTTCCTCATACAAGGACAAGTTCCGGAAATGCTCCTTCAAAAATTATACCACAAAGACAGAAAGACCCGCTAAAAAGCAGGTCTTCACAGTTTTTCTAATCTATACTTCGTCCATAAAGAAGTGTGGAGAAAAACATCCCATTTTGGCAGATATCTCTAGCAAGGCTTCCTTCTTCATAGAATCCGAGATTTTTGTAGATCTCCTGTATCTTGAAATGGTCTTCCCGGACCCGGAGATTCACCTTTCGGATGACGCCTTTGCCTTTACAAACCAGAATCATTCTGGCGATGAGCTCTTTCCCCATAGTGCTCACATGTTCATCCGTTCTCAGTGCCAGGGTGATATTCCCCACATGCTTGTACTTTTCAGCACTTTTCTTCGTGAGCACCACGATCCCCTGAAGCACTTCATCCTCCAGTCCCAAAAGAAGGTTTCCTGTGCCGAAGGTTTCCTGGAAGGTCTCATAGGTGGCCTCCTCCAGAGGAAACTCCATCCAATCATACTCTCCATAAATATACTTATTGACGATGATGCACTCTTTGAGAAATGCTTTCATTTCTTCCACATCTTCTGCACTGCATCTTCTGATCACAAGGTTTGTGTTTTGTTCCGCAATCGACATAGTTCACCCCAAATATCATCACACTTTTTTTTGTCATTGCTCATAATTATACTGCTTTGTCATGAAATTGTAAACCATTTCTATCGGTATGATGGTACTCCTCTATGGTGATCCGCCCCTATCTTATTAACGATAAGCTTCAAGCATCAAAAATAAACCGTCATGTTCACCGGCTTCCACGTCGTTTTTGAGGCAGTATATATAACAAAAGAGCATACACCGTCTGCATGCTCTTTCTGCTCTTAAACTAATTACCGGTCTCCACCGGTTCTTCCGGCTCGTCGCCGGATGGAGGTGCCACGGGCGTTTCCACAGGAGGATCTAAGGCATCGCCTGAATCTGGATCCTCTTCCCCTGAATTTTCCGAAGGCGTCCCAGGCACCACCTCAATCTTTTTCTTTCCAATGATGATCTGTACTCTGCCTTTTACAGAAACTTCCGTTCCACCTGCAGGGGACTGAGAAAGGACTTTTCCGACATTCCCGTCCGCATCTTCTTTTTCCGTCACCGTTATCTCATAGCCTGCATTTTTTAAGATGCCTTCCGCTTCTCCCCTTGTCCTCCCCACCACACGGGGCACCTGGTGCTTTGTTTCTTCAGGCTTTGCCCCAAGACTCACCCACAGAGTCACTTCCTCTGACGGTTGAAGCTTTGTGGTCATTGCTGGCTCCTGCTTCATGATTACGCCAATAGCTACGTCTTCGCTGTAGTCTTTCCTTACTCGGACACGAAGTCCCAACTCCTTGAGGATGGTTTCTCCCTCTCTTTGGGTTTTCCCCATAAGGGAGGGCATAAGAATTTCCTTATCTTCTTCTTCTTCTTCTTCTGAATCAGCCTGACCAAATGGACCTGCACTCACCGTATAAATAACTTCCTGTCCTTCAACCATTTCGGCCCCTTCCATGGGTCTCTGATAGAATACATGGCCTTTTTCCACCTGATCTGTATGTTCTGTCACAGCACTGGATAATAACCCTGCCTCTTCCAGAAGCTTCTTCGCCTCCTCTTCAGTCAGACCAATGATTCTGGGCACTATGGTTTTCTTCAAAGAGGGCTTTTCCACAAGTGGGGACTCTTCTTCCAGAGAAGCTGTATCAATGGATTGGGAGAGCGCTTCGCGGATCTCCTTCTGATAGGAAACAAAGCCTATGAAAAAACCTAAGGTCACCACAGCAAAAAGACCACTCAAGAGTAATTTTTTCAGCAACTTGACCCCTCCCATCCTTGTTTTCTTCTACCTTATGATACTCATCTTCTCCTACGACCCGGTGCTGACTCTGATGGTGATTTTGGTGCCCTTGGACACCTTGGAATCCACCAGGTAATTCTGGCTGTAGACTACACCTTTTCCATAACCGCTGGCAGGATTGTATTCATACCCCACCTGGAAACCGAGGCTTCTCAGCTCTTTCACCGCTTCCTCTTCTTTGAGTCCAATGAGCATAGGCACCGCTACTTTTTCCTCTTCCCCCAAAAGACTTTGATTGCTCACATAGACCATGACGGTTTCTCCCTGCAGGATCTTTTCCTCCACATAAGGTTTCTGGAAAAAGACCACTCCTGTGGCAAAGGAAGCGTTCTTTTCCTCCAGAACTTCCATCTTCAGTTTCAGCTCCGACAGCAGCTCTTCCGCCTCTTCCTCTGTCAGCTCATAAAGGTCTGGCATTTCCACCCTCTCCGGACTTTCAATCACAGAAGGGTCTTCCTTTACAGGGTCTTCTTCTCCACCAGATTCATCAGAAGGAATCTCAAGTGATGGCAGACCGGACTCTCCAATCTCCTTGGCCAGGGTTTCTTTTAGATCATTCTGATACTTCAAAAACCCAGTGACAAAGAAAAATGTTGCAACAAGCAATATCAAAATCATAATGATTTTACTCTTCATGATACACCTCAAACTTCTTCCGTTTATTTCCGCATCTTTTCTCAAAGATACTCATACTATAAAAACAGTATAACATACCCCAGTACAGTTTTTGAACAGAAAATAGAAAACGCCCGCAAGAAAACCCTGCAGGCGTTAAAAAATCACTTATTTCCAGTTGTAGGTAATGCCATCCCAAATCATTTTGCCGGATTTCGCCAAAGAGACCAGTCCGTAGACACTGTTAGGCAGGTCCTGACTCATGATGGTAAAAATGAAATCTCCCTTCTGAAGTTCAATGAGGGTGGTGTCATTCTCAATCCCAGGCATATCTCCAGCCTTGGAGGCAATCTTGTTTTTCAGCGGCTCATCCAGGTAGAAAGCCGTCTTCTTCTTTTTGTTCTCCCCTTTTAGAAGCTCAATGATATATCTGGAATGCTCCTGGGAAAGATACTCTCCCTTTTTCAGGATCTTCCAGCATAAAGAAAGGTCGTAGCTGGTCGTATGATTGATGGGGGAACCTGGCATGTCATTCATGGCCGTGTTCTGAAGTCCCATCTCCTCAAACTTTGACTTCAGCTCATCAAAGCCAATGAGATTCACAAGCTTCTGGGTAGCCGTATTGTCGCTCTCCACAAGCATCACAAGAATCAGCTCTCCCACAGTATACTCTCTGGAGTTCAGATGTTTCAGTATGCCGGAGCCTTCCACACGGTCTCTGCTGATGAGAAGCACCAGATCATTCAGAGAAAGTTTTCCTTCCTCCACATCTTTCATCACCGCCATGGCTACAGGCAGCTTCATGCATCCTGCTGAGGTCATTTTCACATGTTCATTGTACCCATAGATGAACCCGGATTTGAGATCTTCAAAGTAAAAACTGTAGGTCCCAAGCCGGTCTTCCAAATATCTTCTGACTTCCTTCATTTTCTATCACTCCAATTCATTACTAAGCCCATTTTAGCACAAAGAAAGACTTATTGAAAAGCATTAGATGGAAATGACATTGGTAAGTAGAAGAAGTGCAAACACAGTGGAAATGGCAATGCGGTAATAAGCAAAAATCTTCATGGGCTTCTTCTGAATATAGCCGATGAATCCCTTCACGCATAACAGCGCTACGATGAAGGCCACCACAAATCCTAGAAGAAATGCAGTCCACTCCGTAGCTCCTAAAGTGCCAAAGCCCACATCTCCCTGAAACTTCAGCACTTTTACAAGAGAAGCGCCGATCATGACAGGAATGGCCAAAAAGAAAGAGAATTCCGAGGCCACTTTAGAGGAGAGTCCGCTGATCCAGCCCCCCATGATGGTGGAAGAAGAACGGGACATACCAGGCCACATGGCGAGGCACTGGAAAAAACCGATTTTTAAAGCCTGAAGCTTTGTGATGTCTTCCACTTCATGAACATGAGCTTTCCCACGGTACTTGTTCTCCACAAAGATCAGAAGAACCGCTCCCACAAAAAGGCCGATGATTACAGGCAGTGGCTTGAAAAGATACGCATCAATGGTGTCTTCCAGAAGGAAGCCAAAAAAGGCTGCCGGCAGCACCCCAATGATGAGGGCAAACCCAAAATTCAATCCTCTTTTTTCTCCCTTAAAAAAGGAAATGGCCGCATGAAGGAGTTTCTGCCAGTAAAGAACCACAATGGCCAAGATGGCCCCCAGCTGGATCACCACATTGAACATCTTCGTGAACTCTGTCTCTGGAAACCCGATGAGATCTCCTACTAGAATCATATGCCCCGTGGAAGACACCGGAATGAACTCTGTAAGTCCTTCCACAATGGCCACCACCACAGCTCTAAAAATAAAATAAATATCCAAAAATAAATACCTCCATCTTCAATTTACGTCTATCTTCTATTCTACTAAACTTTTTTTCATAAATCCCTGAAAATCCGCTTAATTTTGAAATAAAGAAAAAGGCCTAGGACGAACCTGTGCGCTTCCCCCAATTTCTTTTTCACACAGGATCTGATCCTAAGACCTTTTTTTAGAATTTTAGTAAGGACCTGCTGCGACGATTCTTTCCGCAGCGCCCTCAAAGCGGTTAAAGTTCTCTTTGAACTTTCTTGCCAGTTCTTTTGCGGTGGCTTCATACTCCGCTTCATCCTTCCAGAGCTTTCTTGGATGAAGAAGCTCTTCAGGGACGCCAGGCACAGAAACCGGCACATCCAGATGGAAGATCTCGTCATGGATGAACTCTGCCTTGTCCAGTTCTCCACCAAGAGCCGCATCCACCATAAGCCTTGTGTACTTCAGTGGTGTTCTCTGTCCAACGCCATAGACGCCACCGGACCATCCGGTGTTGATGAGGTAAACCTCGGTATTGTGCTCGTCAATCATCTTTCCAAGAAGCTCAGCATACTCTTCAATCTTTCTTGGCATGAAAGGCTCCCCAAATAGTGCAGAGAAGGTGGTTTCCGGATTCACGATGCCTCTTTCCGTACCTGCAAGCTTTGAGGTGTAGCCAGACATAAAGTGGTACATGGCCCCTTCTCTTGTGAGCTTGGAGATGGGTGGAATCACCCCAAAAGCATCTGCTGTCAGGAACAGCACCGTGGAAGGATGTCCGCCTTTCTTCTCATCCACTCTGTTCTCAATATACTCCAGAGGATAGGTGCATCTGGTGTTTTCTGTCAAGCTTCCATCACAGTAGTCTGCGATGCCTCTGTCACTGACGATGACATTCTCCAGGACCGAACCAAATCGGATGGCCTCATAGATTTCCTTTTCCTTGTCTTTGTCCAGGTTGATGCACTTGGCGTAGCATCCGCCTTCCATGTTAAAGACCCCTTCTTCAGACCAGCCATGCTCATCGTCTCCAATGAGGAATCTCTTCGGATCTGCAGACAGAGTTGTTTTTCCTGTTCCAGACAGACCGAAAAAGAGAGCCGTTTTTCCATCTTTTCCCATGTTAGCAGAGCAGTGCATCGGCAGCACCCCTTCTCCCATGAGTCTATAGTTCATCACAGAGAAAATGGATTTTTTGATTTCACCAGAATACTTGGTTCCACCAATGAGCACCAATTTATCTGTGAAACTGATGATCACAAAGGCTTCAGAATGTATGCCATCTTCTTTTCCATTGGCCTTCAGGTTTGGCAGAGCAATGACGGTGAAATCGGCATCAAACCCTTCTCTGTCCTGATCTTTAATAAAAATCTGGCTGGAAAATACTGCTTGAGCCGCATCTTCACAAAATACATTGATGTCCATGGCGTGGTTTTCTGAAGCTCCCGCCTTGGCTTTGATGACGTATAACTCTTTATCCTCCACATAGGACTTTACTTTCTGAAGAAGATTTCTGTAGACCTCTTCTGATAAAGGCAGGTTGGTTTTCCCAAAGGCCACCGTATCCTTTGTCAGTTCATCCAGTACAATAAAGCGGTCCTTAGGCGAACGGCCAGTATACTGACCTGTTTCGATGAGCAGTGCTCCTTCTTTTGTGAGTCTTCCTTCACCTCTCACCACCGCTTCGTTGATGAGTCTGCACACAGAGTAGCCAGTCTTCAGCTGTTCTTCTCTCAGTCCCAATAAGTCCATTGTTGACATTCCATTTCCTCCTTAGATTTACCCTAAATATCTATAAGCTGTTTCCATCCCCATCATAACCCTGAAGAAGAAACAAACCTATATCCACCGACGAAGAAATACACTAAAAGTGCAAATGTAAACGATATTTCATCTCTTCGGCAAAATTATAACATAAGATGAAGCCTTTGGACCTTTTGCCCGTTTTTATATGACTTTTTCAATAATTTAACATGTTATTCAAATTATGGAAGAACATTTCTAGAAAACTCATCATTTTTGAGATAAGACCCCAGTTCTATTTCATTTTTCATAGATGGTTTATAATTTCACATTTCATATTGTATCCAAAGAAAAGGCTTTTACCACAAGGGGAAAACAGTTTTTCTCCATGGATGCACAATGCCTGTTCATGCTTTATATTTGAGCAGAAGACAAAAGAAAAAGCCCACTTTCAGAGCGCATGACGTTCTTTAAATGAGCTTCTCCTATTATGATTCTGAAATGGCCTTTTTCACCAGATCCATGACTTCTTTTCTATCCTTCTCATTTTCCAGAAGGTCATAGTTCTTCACATCAATGACCAGAAGCTTGGAGAGGTTATACTCCTTGAAATAAGCTTCATACTCCTTGTTCAGCCTCTCCCAGTAGTCTCTTTCCACGATCTGCTCATAGTCTCTTCCGCGCTTCTCAATACGGCGGATGGCGGTGTCCACATCGCATTTGAGATAAATCATGAGCTTTGGGGATTCTATGTGGTCCAGCATATTGACGAGAAGCTCCTGATAAAGATCAAACTCATCCTTTTCCATATCTCCACCTTCATGGAGAAGCTTTGCAAAGATCACATCCCCATAGATGCTTCTGTCCATGACAGAAGCCGTGAGATTTTCTCCCGCATCCTTCAGCATCCGGAAACGCCTGTTGAGGAAGAATACCTGCAGTGGAAAGGAATATCTTTTTCTATCATGGTAGAACTTCTCTAACAGAGGATTATCCGTCACAGGCTCTTCAAAGCCTGGAAGGGAAAGCTCTTCCTTCAATAGATTCATAAAAGTGGTCTTGCCGGAGCCCACCACGCCATCCACAATGATCAGCTCATTGGGGTTATTCTTTTTTATCATATTAAAAAACTCCTTGTACATGAAACAGTCCTTTCAATCCGACTTGAAAACTTCGGATCTTATAAATTAAAGCTTTCTCATCTTACCAAAAAATATCAATCCTCATAAGTCTTGAAATTCTTTGAAAGCTGTGAACCCCTTGAAAAAGCACAAAAAGATTCTTTCCATTGTCTTCTCTTCGGTTCTCTTTCTCCCCGCTCTTCCTCAAAGACAAAAAAGAGAAGAGGGTAGGGTCACCCGCCACTTCTCTTCTTGAAGGAGTCTATACAGTTTTCTTTTCGGGTGTCTCTACCGGTTTTTACAGCGCCAGCTTGTAGATTTCGTAAACATCCTCCGCCTGAAGCTTCATAAGGCTTCCTAGAGGTCCTCTCAGCACTGCATTCTCTGCCATTTCTTTGAGATGTTCTTCTCCGATGTTTCTTTCACTTAAAGAAACCGGTGCACCAATGCTTCTTAAGAATTCCTTGTAGGCCTCAATGGCTGCCAGAGCCTGCTCTCCTTTATCCTCTTTCACGATGCCGAAGATCTTTTCTCCGAACCGTGCAAATTTCTCCACATCATTTTTATAGACATACTTCATCCAAGCAGGCATCACAATGGAAAGACCTTCCCCGTGTGCTATGTCATAGTATGCAGACACAGAGTGCTCGATGCTGTGGGAAGCCCAGTCTCCTCTACGGCCAAGACCGTTCAGTCCGTTCAGGGCTAAGGTCGCTGCCCAGGCAAGGTTTGCTCTTGCTTCATAGTCTTCCGGATTTTCCAGAAGCACTTTTACAGAAGCCATGGTGGTGCGGATGATGCCTTCTGAGAACTCATCCTGCATCAATGTACCGCTGGTTCCGCCAAAGTAGGCTTCAAACACATGGGTCAAGGTATCCACTGCACCGTTCACCGTCTGGTTTCTTGGGAGTGATTTCTGAACCGATGGGTCCACGATAGAAAGTCTAGGATAGGTGTATTTGGACCCCCATCCCCACTTCTTTTTCTCTTCTTCATTGGTGATGACCCCACCGGAGTTCATCTCCGAGCCTGTTGCAGAAATGGTCAGCACCCCATAGATGGGCAGCGCTTTCTCAGGGTAAACCTTACCTTCATAAAAGTCCCAGGGATTTCCATCATAATAGTAGGCAGCTGCTGAAATCTTGGAGGTGTCCAGAACAGATCCTCCTCCCACAGCCACAATGGCATCCACTTTCTCTCTCTTCATAAGATCCACGGTCTCAATGACCTTGGAAAGTACAGGATTGGGCTTTACGCCGTCCATTTCCACATATTCTATGCCATGTTCTTTCAGAGAGCTTACCACCTCATCATAGACGCCATTCTTAAAGATGGATCCTTTTCCATAAAGAAGCAGCACCTTCTTGTCTCCGTATTCCTTAATGTATTTTCCCAGGTCCTTGATGGTCCCCTGTCCAAAGACCAGCCTTGTGGGATTGTGAAAATCAAAATTCAGCATGTGATTCGTCCTCCTTTAATATATCGATGAAACTTTTAACAATTTGAGCGGTGAAGCCCCAGATGACAACGTCTCCGAACTTATAGAAATACTGTTTGTTGGTGGCACGCCTGAAAGGATAGTCTTTTCCATTCTCAATGAGATGGTAGGGAAAGTCTTCTCCAAGCTTTGCCGTGAGATCAATCTCATAAATCAGCGGCGTATGCTCCTCAAAAAAAGAAAGAGGAACAAAAATAAGACGCTCCACTTCGTCTGCACTGGGCTGGAACTTTGTGCGGTTAGTCTTCGCCACAAAGGGATACATGGTCTGTCCATAGGGACTTAAGAAATAATCCATGGGTCCTATGACCTCAATTTCCTCCCGGGAGATACAAAGCTCCTCCATGGTTTCCCGCACAGCAGCTTCCAGAGGCGACTCTAAAGGCTCGATTCCTCCGCCAGGCAGACAGATGTCTCCAGGCTGGCTCTTCAAAGTGCTGGCTCTCTTTTCCAGAATGAGATGGGGCTCACCCTCCATCTCTGTGAGCAGCAGCATCACCGAGTATTCCCGCCTTTTGCCAATGATTTTCGGTTTTCTGTTACTGAAAATATCCACAGATTTCAAGCGTTCACTCACCTCTACCTTAAAATTCTCTTACTATTTCATTATAACAGATTTATTCACCAGAAAAGGATGAAAAGACTGTGTATTTTGCGTTATAATGTTTACAGGCTTTGATACGCCTTGTGAAATCATATGAATGATATAACTTGTTAACACATAGAAATGGTACTACGTTCTGGAGGAGATTATATGAAAAAGACGCACTTTAAAATCCCAGTATTGATCCTCATGCTGCTTCTTCTGTTCCCCGCTATGACAGCTCGTGCAGAAATGCCGGAGATCAATGGTTCCTCATCCATCACCTTTGATCTGGACACCAAAGAACTCATCTATACTAAAGACATTGACCGCAAGGTCTATCCGGCGTCTATCACCAAGCTTTTAACCGCCCTGGTCTTTTCAGATGAGTACTCAGCGAAGAAAACAGAGTATCTCACCTATCCCCAGGAAGGGAAACTGGTGGTGCCGAACGCCATCTACTGGAACTTGAAAAACATCCCTGTGGGCACAGAATTTTCTGCTGATGATATGATGCATGCACTGCTTCTTTCGTCCTTTAATGATGCATCTGTTGTGGTGGCCCTTAATGTGGCAGAATCAGAAGCGGCTTTTGCAGAGCTCATGAATGAGAAAGCAAAAGAAATCGGCATGATGAACTCAAACTTCGTCAACGCCTCCGGTCTTCATGATGACAATCACTACACCACCGCTTATGACCTGATGTTTCTTCTGGAGGCTGCCTACAATGATCCTTGGATCCGGGAGGTTTCCAGCAAACAGTCCTATGATTTAAAGACCAAAGATCAGACCTTGGGCCTCATTGAAAGCACCAACAAGCACATTGGACTCCATGGGAACATCATGGGTAAAACAGGATACACCGAGCAGGCAGGCAGATGCTTTGCCGGGATCTACCAAAGAGACGGCAGAACCCTAGGAAGCATCATCCTCAACTCTCAAAATGATGGCGTGAACATTCTCGTCTTTGATGACATCCTGAAAGTTGTGGACAGCGCTTTTGAAGAAGATAAGGTCATCAAACTCTCCAAAGCCGAAGAAGTCGGTGTCATCACCGTATCCTACAAGCCATATTTCATCCTGGGTCCCACCAAGGAAATGGAAGTCCCTGTGAAAGCAGAAGACACCATCTCCTACTACGGAAACGGCGTCAACATCAGTGAGTCCGAACTGGTCCTCACCTACAAGGATGTCACAGCCAAAGAGGTAAAAGTGGACTCTATCGTAGGGGAAGCTTCCATCAAAGAACGCCTTGTGGAAAAGAAAGTGAACCTTCTCTCCACGGTGGATGTGAATAAAAGGATCCTCAAAACCCATCTGCTCAGCTATATCCTCATTGTCCTTGTAAGCATCACTCTCACCGTGACCATTCTTGTCGTCACCATCAAGAGGCGAAGAAGAAAGCTTGCCAGAAGACGAAGGATTGAAGCTGCCAGAAAGAACAAGCGCTATGTGGATGAGAGAAGCAAGAAAAGCTTTCTAGAATAGAAAATACCGGGACCGAAAGAATCGGTCCCTTTCTTTTCACAAAAATGTCACTCTTTCCCAGACATTTTGTGCAATACTGTATGCGTATGGAAACAAGATGAAACACGACCCTGCGAGGTGAAACTATATGACTCCTACAGAAGACAAGGATAAGATTCTTCAGTACCCTGAAGAGCTGTCCATCCCAAAAAAGAAAAGAAAGAATACAGCATTTCTGACGCTCCTGAGCTTCCTTCTGGTCTCTGCACTCCTTCTAGCCTGCGGCGAGCTCTTTCAAAGCGATCCGGACCCCATACCCTTGCCACCACCAGAAACGGAAGTGGAAACCCCCTCTGAACCTGACGCGGAAGAGAATCCCTACACCCTTCTGCCCGTAGAGAAAGACGAGGACAGCGGGAAATACGCTTTCCGCTCCGCGTGGATGGCCTCTGTGAGGAACCTGGACTTCCCAAAATCCCAGGGCATGACCCTGGATGCGCTGAAGCGCTCCTTTGAAAGAAATCTGGACCTTTACGAGCTCTACAGAATGAACGCTGTGATTCTTCAAGTGCGGCCTTCAGGCGATGCTTTATACAGCTCAGAACTGAATCCTCCTTCCATCTACGTCACAGGAGATGTCACCAAGGGTCTTCCCACGGACATCCTCGCCTACGCTGTGGACGCCACCCATAAAAGAGGCATGGAGTTCCATGCCTGGTTCAACCCCTTTCGGATTACGGTGGATAAAATGCCGGACCTGACCACAGAAGAGATCCTCGCCACATTGTCCGAGAAAAACTACGCAAGGCTCCACCCGGAAAAGGTGCTTCGCTTTGATGACAGGCTGTTTCTTGACCCCGGAGACCCGGAAGTAAGAACCTTTGTCATAGAGAGCATCATGGAAGTGGTGAGGAAGTATGATATTGATGCAGTGCATCTGGATGACTACTTCTACCCCTACAGAAGCTCCAGGGTGAATGAAGATGGGGAGACGGTTCCCTACTACTTCGGAGAAGATGGAGAGGACTTAAAAACCTTTGAAACCCATAAAGGTGATTTCATAGACATCAACGAGTGGAGACGAAACAACACCTACGAGTTTATGAAGGAGCTCAGCCACAGAGTCCACGACCAGAAACCCTATGTAAAAGTAGGACTCAGTCCCTTCGGTATCTGGGGACACAGTGAGGAAACCGATGGTCTGGGGTCAGACACCCCAACAGACAGTTCAGAAACCTATCATCACAGCGTCTTTTTGGACTCCAGAAAACTCGTGAAAGAAAATCTTGTGGACTATATCGTGCCCCAAATCTACTGGGCCTTTGAAGAAACCGCTGCTCCCTTTGGCACCTTAGCCAGATGGTGGAATGATGTGGCAGAAGGCACCAAGGTGGATTTATATATCGGACATGCAAACTACAAGCTCTATGAGAACGTCAAAGATCCAAACTGGTCCCAGGAGAGCGTCCTCACAGACCAGATGGCTTACACAAATACCCTGCAAAATGTAAGAGGAAGTGTCTTCTTCAGACTGGGTTATCTCGCAGAAAACAGCGGGGAATTCTCAGGCTCTGGTCTGGAAAACCTCAGGAAAAACAATGATCACATCAAAAACCACTTCAGCCAGATGGCTGTGGTGCCTGTGAACCGGAATCTCCCGGAAACTATGCCGGAAGAGCCAAAAGAGGTCAGTCTAAAAAATAATGTACTCACTTTCCAGGATGGGTATGAAGGCTTTGAGGAAAAAGACAAGACCCGGTACTTCATGCTCTACCAGTTTCCAAAAGGAGACCAGAACACAGAAAACCCCGCCTATCTTTTCAAGAAGATTCCAGTGGTGCCAGGGACGAAAACCTACAGCCTGAATCATCTGGACACAGAAAACTACACCTACGGCGTATCCGCCTTCACCAGACTTCATGAAGAGAGCAGTGTGGTGGTTCCAGATCTTCTGGAATAGCAATAATCACGCCAAAGACGGTAAAACACCTCTGATTCTATGAAAGAACCAGAGGTGTTTTTACATTCAACTTCTATTTTATACGTATGAGGACCGTGCTTCACTATTTTTCTCTTCAATGATCTTCAGAAGCTCCCGCAGATCATCCACGGTATAATGCGGATTTGCGGCTTTCAGCACTTCTGGCGCGATGACACTGTAGGAAACCGCCACCGTGGTTGCTCCTGCAGAGTTTCCACAAAGGATGTCATAGGTGGCATCTCCCACCATGATGGTGTTTTTCGGATCGATGCCCCCGGCAAGTTCGCAGGCTTTCCATAAAGGATCCGGCTGCGGTTTATGCTTTTCGGTATATTCCGGTGTGACAATGACATCAAAGTAGTCCAGAAGTCCCAGGCAGCTGAGGCTTCTTCTTGCCATGGCCTCTCGTTTCGAAGTGACAATGCCAAGTTTCAATCCATTCTCTTTCAGCGCTTTCAGCGCTTCCTCCACCCCTACAAAGGAAGTGACCATGGCATCATGATGCTCCGCATTATAAGTTCTGTAATAGTCCATGATGTCTGTGATGTCTTCCTGGTATTTTAGAAGACTTGTGGTGAGAGGCTCTCCAAAGAGGCTGTAGATCTCCGCATCTTCCACCTCCATCTGCATCTTATCGGTAAACATCCTTTTGAAGGACTGGTAAATGAGTTCATTGGTATTGGCCACTGTGCCATCCAGATCAAAAAACACTGCTTCTATCATCTATTTTCCACCTTTCCCATCTCATACTATTCTTCTCTTTCTATCTCTCATTGCCAAACCTTGGCACTCATACTGCGTTGTAAAAGAAGAAACTGGACTCTTTCATTGTACCCAGTGAAAAAAGATTTGTCCACGAAAGCTCGTTAAAAGCGGAGCTTGGTCATAGACCTTACTCCGCTCTTAACGATATATATATCAAATTATGGAATCTAAAGCATCTTTCCACTCAGTTAAAGGAACCATCATAAGTAGGAAGTCCGGAAAGATACTCCGCCCTGACAGCAGGAACATAGTAAGCTCCATAGGTATTCATGCCTTCATATTTCAGTGCAGGCACTTCCACCAGGATTCTGTAATATGGCATGAAGAATTCCTCATCATACCCCGTGCGGTAGACAAGCTCCACCCGCCTGATATACTTTCTGCCGGGAAAAGTTTCTGGAACAGAAGTCACGTAATTACCCTTTACTAGGAGATCTCTGGCTTCTCTTTCAGATATGATGGGGTACTCTCCCACTTTCTTGGTGAGATCAGTGCTGAAAATCCTCATGAGATTCATCTCACTCATACTGGATTCGTAGAGATAGGTTCTTCTAAAGAAATAATTCAGTAATTTTTCTTTCGGGTCCTCTTGATCTTCATAATAGAAGATTTGATGGTGTCTCCTGCCATAAATGTTCCGGTCTCCCCCCTCTACCGAAGTGACAGGGCTTTTCATCTGAAGAAGATTTTCAAAATTCTCCACAAAATACTGGGAAAGCTTTAAATGTTCTTTCAATGTAGGGTACACTGTGTGAGAACCTTGCTCTTCTAGAGGTTTCTCCTTGCTTCTCAGATCATTCGGAATCATCACCGGCGTTTTAAACTGAATGGTAGCACTAAGATCAGGATTCACACTAATGGTATGTTCTTCTGATTCATAAGACACTATGGGATAATCCTCTTGGATCCATTCCACAAGAATCTCCTCTTCTTGTATTACTACCCCCACTCTCTCCCCTGCGGAGAGCAGCGCCTTTTTCATCCTCAAAAGCTTCTCCTCCATGGTATAGGTTTCACTCTTACTGCCCATGGCATTTTGAAACACTGGTAGGGTATCAAAGTCTCCACTTTCCCAAGGCGCATCATAGTGGATTTCCTCAATGTTCTTTCCCATGAGTCCTTCATAGCCCCAGCCTCCAGCAAATAAACGCTCATAGTCCATATGGAGGATCGGAAGGGTGGAATCAAAGGGTGGTACGTTCACTTCAGGCAAAAGGGAAGTCCTTGCTATGATTAGCGTCAGCACAGCCGCCGCTGCAAGAGAAGCTCCTTGAAACCAAATCGCCTCTCCCACAGTTTTTTTCCTCTTTTCTTTCAATACAGTAGAAACTTCATCATCAAGATCTACCAGAAACGAATCATCCAATTGTCCCAGAAGATCCATCAGTCTTTCTTCTTTTCTCATAAGAAAACCTCCTCCCTCTCAAGCGTTTCTTTCAGCTGAGATCTTAATCGCCAGAGCTTCGTAGCCGCAGCGCTTTCTTTAATCCCCATTTTTACTGAAAGACTTTTAACGCTTTCCCCATAGAAGTACCGCCTTACAAAGAGCGTTCGCAGATTTTCATCAAGACTACTAAGAAACGTATGGATCGCTTGTAGGATCTCCTGGTCTTCGGCTTTAAAATCCCCTTTACTGTCTGGAATAGTCTCCAGAAGCTCACGATGAAGCGCATCCATCTCCACATTTCTTTTTAGTGTCCTGCTTTTCCGGTACCGGTCGAGGGCCAGATTTCTCATGATCTTACTCACATAGGCCTTTAGAAACTCCGGTCTTTCCGGCGGAATACTGTTCCAGCTTTTAAAATAGGTGTCGTTTTCACATTCTTCCGTCTCTCTCGGATCTTTTAGAATGTTCATTCCAATCCACCGAAGATGCACAGCGTATTTAGCGGCCAGCTCTTCAATTGCTTTTTCTGATCTTCTGAAAAATAGATCCATAATCCTTTTATCTTCCAAACTCTCCCCCCCTATTCTCTATATTTTGTCTGTTCACTTCTATAGACGTTCTTCTTTTCACTATAGCACAGGTATTCGAAAAGAAATTAAGCTTCTTATAATCCTAATGTGTCATAATCTTCTATAAAGCTTCCCTGTTCAAATATAGCCCGATTCATGTTATGATTTTAGAGAAAAGAAAGTAAATTGAAGTTGAGGAAATGACGATGAAAACAAGAAATCTCCCCATTTTAGATCTCCTGGCCATTGCAGGTATTTTTATCCTGATCTACAGCGGATACTCCACCCAGGCAAACCTGCTCATAGGCGCGTATCTACTCTTTACGGTGTACAGAAACTTCCCTACGCTTCAGGCCACCAAAGGAAGCAGAGCCTACAACGCCGGAAATACGGACATGGCCATGACTTATTTTAAGAAGGCTGTGAAGCATCCCTTTGCCAAGCCCTATATCAAGTCCAGCTTCGGCTATATCCTTCTTCGGGAAGGAAACCTTACAGAAGCAGAAAAGTACCTGGTAGAAGCGGAGAACTCCAAAATGAGAGACCCCAGGTTCCGTTACAACAACATTCTCAATATGGCCATTCTCGAGTGGAAAAAAGGGAATCTCCCTAAGGCCATTGACATTGTAGAAGGAATCAAAGAGGAGTATAAAAACTCCATCATGTATGAGATTCTGGGCTACCTCTATATTGCAGCCGGGGACTATGATAAAGCCCTGTCCTTCAATAAAGAAGCCTATGACTACAACAAGGACGACTATGTCATCACAGACAACCTCGCCCAGTCCTATTTCTTCTTGGGAGACCTGGAGAAGGCGGAAGCCCTCTATGAAAAATCCATAGACTACATCAAGTTTCCAGAAGCCCATTATTACTATGGGCAGATTCTCCAGAAAAAAGGAGATTATCTGGGCGCTCATGATGCTTTAAAACGTGCACTGAGGCTGAAAATGTCCTTCCTGTCCATCATCACCAGGGAAGACATTGAAGAGAAGCTCCTTGCTTTGCAACAAGAAATGGAAGAAAAGAACCTCACGGTAGAATCTCTGGAAGAAGAAAAAAAGAGACAGGAAGAGGAAGCCAAGCTTCTTGAAGAAGAAGCGAGCGAGGAAGAAGAGGAAAATGAAACCTCAGAATATAAAGTGGATTAGAAAAGACCCTGGCAAAGAAAAAGCTTTCTTTGCCAGGGTCTTCTTATGCCCTTTTATAAAGTACTCCCATCAGATCTCATAGCTTAGAAGAATCTCTGAAATATCCGTATCCTTATGGATCTCCTTCGCTTCCGAAAGAAGAAGATCCACTTCCTTTTCCGGCAGATGGGTTAATAGAAGCTTCTTCACACGGGACATCGCTGCAATCTCCCCCGCTTCTTTTCCATGGAGATGATGTTTCATCCGGTAAGGCTCCTTGCTTACATAAGTAGCTTCACATAGAAATAGATCCGCATCCTCTGAAGCTTTCAGGATCCCCTCACACAGGCCCGTGTCCGCAGAGTAAGTGAAGACTTTTCCGTCTTTCTCAAACCGTAGGGCATAGGTTTCCACAAGATGTTCCACGGGAATGAAAGAAACCTTCATCCCAAAAATCTCCAACATCTTTTCTCTCTCCACAAAACAGAACTCAAAAATATGATTTTTCTCAAGCTTCTCCAGAAGCCAAGGCTCCATCTTTGGTGTGTAAAGCGGGATAGGCTTCACCTCACACCCCATATATTTCAGTCCTTCTCTTTCATACCGGAAGAGAAAGAGATCAGATATATGATCAAAGTGGTGGTGAGTGAGAACAATGGCATCAATCTGATCTAAGGAAAGTATCTTCTTCAAATTGAAAAGACTTCCATTGCCTACATCAAGGAGTATTTTCTTTCCACAAGATTCCAGAAGATACGAAGAGCAGGCGCCTCCTGCTGTAACGGTGGTGGAACTGTTTCCAAGGACGGTGACTTTCATAGATTTTCTCCTTCGGTACTTCCTGCAAAATATAAGCACCCTTTTTCTTTACTATACCAGATACAGACCTGCCTGAAAGAAGAAAGAAGCGGAATTCTCCCAAAAATCTATGGAGAAATCCGCTTCTTTCATTGTAATGTTCTATAGAATCTTATTAAGGAACGCCTTGGTTCTGTCCATCTTCGGATGGTCAAAAATTTCCTCTGGTGAGCCTTCTTCTACAATCTGGCCTTCATCCATGAAGATGACTCTGGATGCTACTTCTCGGGCAAAGCCCATTTCGTGGGTGACCACCACCATGGTCATGCCCCCTTCGGCAAGCTTCTTCATCACTTCCAGGACTTCTCCCACAAGTTCAGGGTCTAAAGCGGAAGTGGGCTCATCAAAGAGCATGATGGCAGGATCCATGGCCAGGGCTCTTGCGATGGCGACTCTCTGCTGCTGTCCTCCGGAAAGCTTATTGGGATACTCATCCTTTTTCTCATAAAGACCAACACTTCTTAAAAGATTCTCGGCCTTCTCCACCAGATCTTTCTCCTGCGCGCCCTTTACAAGCTTTGGCGCAATGGTGAGATTCTGAAGGACTGTCAGATGAGGAAAGAGATTGAATCTCTGGAACACCATGCCAAGGTTTGTGCGGAGCTTTGATGCTTCCTTTTCAGAAAGCTTCAGAAGATCCTCCCCTTCTTCCATATGGCTGATGAGATTAAAGCCAATGAACACCTTCCCAGAAGTAATGGTCTCCAGCTGATTCATGCATCGGAGCATGGTGCTTTTGCCGGATCCGGAAGGACCGATGATGCAGACCACTTCTCCTTCTTCCACTGTCAGGTTGATGCCCTTTAAAACCTCCAGGTCTCCAAAAGACTTATGTACATTTTTTAGTTTAATCATAATGCTTCCTTTCCTCCCCTATTCATAGACCGAGTACTTCTTCTCCAGTCTGTCAAAGACCAGCTGGATGATAGAGGTCACGAAAAGATAGATGACACCGGCATAGATGAAGTAGACCCATTCTCCGGAGGAGTTGTTCATGACCTGTACGGTCCGAAGAAGATCAAACAAAGAGATGGACGCCACAAGAGAGGTATCCTTCACCAAGGTGATCAGCTCATTGCCAAGAGGCGGAATGAGTCTTCTGTAGCTCTGGGGAATGATGATCTTGAACATGGCCTGATAATAGGACATGCCAAGAGCCTTTGCCGCTTCCATCTGACCTTTGTCAATGCTCTGAATGGCTCCTCTGAAAATCTCAGAAAGATACGCCGCAGAGTTTAGAGAGAAAGCGATGAAGGCTGCTAAAAGCGCAGGGATTCTCAAACTGACGCCAAAGACATCATAGGTGAACAGCGGCAGTGCATAGTAAAAAACAAAAAGCTGCATGAGCATCGGCGTTCCTCTAAAGATCCAGACATAAAACCAGGCAAGGCCGTTTAAAGCCTTGCTCCTGGAAATTTTGAAAAGCGCGATGACAATGCCCAGAAGAATCCCAAAGAGGACCGAAACTCCTGCAATGAGGAGGGTTCTCTGTGTCCCTTCCAATATACCAAGGACCTGTTCTTGTGTAAGCAATGTACTTAGTCTCCTTCCACTTTATAAACTTATTCTACAACGTTGAGCTCTTCGTCGATGTTGGAGGTATAGTCTCCACCCATCCACTTCTCAGAAAGCTCTTTCAGTTTTCCTTCTTCCTTCAGCTCCAGAAGTGCGCCGTTGATCTTCTCCTGAAGTTCAGCGTTGTCTTTCTGGATGGCAACCGCTATGGGCTCATTGGTCAGCATCACTGGAGAAATCTGGTAGCTTTCAGGCTCGTTGGCTACATACTCAATGGCTACCGCATAATCTACAGCGATGGCATCCACATGTCCTGCTTTCATGGCAGAGAAGGTCTGAATGATTTCGTCATACTTGGTCACTTCAAAGCCTACTTCCTCTGCATACTTGGCAGTAGCAGTATCAGCAGTAGTACCCAGCTGAACACCAACATTAATGCCCTTCAGCTCTTCTAAAGAAGAAAGAGCCGCATCATCTTTTCTGTTTAAAATAACCTGTCCATTGGCAAGATAAGGCTTACTGAACAGCATGGTCTCCAGTCTCTTAGGAGTCATGCTCACAGCGGCCATGATCACATCATAAGCGCCTGAGTTCATACCGGTGAAAATACCATCAAAGGCAGTAGGCACAAATTCCACTTCCATCCCCAGCTTTTCTCCAATGGCGTTTGCCAGATCAATGTCAAATCCGATGAGCTCATTTTTGTCATTGGTATACTCAAAAGGAGGATAAGTCGGATCCGTACCGATTTTAAGAACAGTCTGTCCGCCTTCTCCTGTGCTTTTTTCCCCGCATCCAGCCAGAACGCCTGTTACCAGTAAAAGAGAAAGTGCCAGTGCTGCATATTTTGCTTTTTTCATATTTCATACTTCCTTTCATTTCCATCATGTTTTATTGAACAGTTTTGATTATAGCACAGTAAATTTCATAAATATACATTTACGTGAATTTTCATCCATTGCAAACAATAACAGCAATTTATTAGGAATGTCTAAATCTTTAAGCGTTTTCATAAGCAAACCCCATAGAGCCCAGGAAATTATCTGAAAATATGGAGGATTATTTTCTATTTTCTGTTGCTTTAAAAAGTGCATATGCAAATTTATATGCATCTTTTGTGCATAATCACTGCACTATTTACAGAATCTTTTGTGATCAGAAGAAGCCGAGCCTCTCTTCTTATGAAGGACAAGAAAATAGTCTAGAAGAAAAATCAAAACCGCCGGCTTAGCCGGCGGTTTCCACTGACCCTATAAGGGTCTTTTGCCGGCAGCACCCGTGAGGTTCACGAAGGCGGCC
>RCMY010000149.1_pt1 | contig 64958 bp, 66 predicted proteins | sample 2041341 | NCBI WGS metagenome assembly RCMY01 (sample SAMN09708234, study PRJNA481090) | Marine sediment metagenome, whole genome shotgun sequencing project. | reverse complement strand
AGATCATCTAAAGTATTTAATAATGTACCATCTAAATCAAAAATAACTGCCTTCCCCATACTTTTCCCCTCTTCTATATATCCAGTCATGTATATACATCTTGTTTTAAAAAAATATGATTTTTATTTAGCTCTGTCCATTTGCAGCATTCATAAATCTTCTCTGATAACTGATTACCTGATTCGTAGATGTAAATCTTGCAAGATAATTTGGTTCTGCTGTAATTACGACTTTGTGATTCATATCCTGGAATTCTGGTTCTGTAAGGAGTTTATCAATATCCGGATAGTTGTAAGGGCCTTCCATAGAACATACAATAAGACGTGTGTCTTTTAGATTGGAGTTCTTTAATACGCGCAGATTATGACGCATACCATCTAATCCATCCTGACCCTGCTTATCTTCAAAATGTCTGTATTTAAGAAGATCTTTAAAATCATCCAGGGAGACAAAAGGATACTTCTCTTGGGAAAGCCGTTTCATATACTGGTCCACTGGTTCAGGCACATGTCCGTGTAGAGGAATATTCTGGTAGAGGGTTTTCCGAAGCGCGGTTGCAGAAGCGAATACTTGATCCTCCAGGTCCTCATCATGGTAGCCTTTTCCAGCACGTTTTACTGTAAAAGGCTTCATGGATGAGTCTGTACGATAGAGTGCTTTCATATATTCTATGCCTAAAATATTATTGGGGCTCTGGATAAAGTCCATGGAGATATCAGGCAGAAGCTCCATCAGTGCCTCATTACGGGCTTTCGGAAATGAGTAACCTTCAGAGAGATGTTTTTTTAAGATGTTCTGGTATTCATAGGGTTCTGTTGCTAAGATTTTTGCAATTCTATCCAGTTTTAACAACTCTCCTTCTTCTGAACCAAAGGACAGAAGATCCACGCCATGAAGGCTGTTGAGAATCCTGACGGAACCTTCTGCGAAAAATTCCGCGGAGGATAGCGCATACACCACCGGAAGTTCCAGAACGAGATCTGCTCCTCCGAGCAGCGCCATTTCTGCTCGTCTGTACTTATCGATGATGGCAGGAAGTCCTCTTTGGACAAAGTTGCCTGACATCAGGGCGATGATATGAGTAGCACCAGTTGCTTCACGTGTTTTTTCAATCTGATAGGCGTGGCCTTTGTGGAATGGATTATATTCTGAGATGATGGCGGCAATTTTCATAGATTGTCTCCTCACTGTATTTTTACTTCATTTTGGGTCGTTTGCCTTGAAAAGGATACATTAAAAGATGTATTATATTATAAGGTATGTTGTTTAAAAAGTAATGTATAAATTGAAAGGAGATTATTATGGATTTTGTATCCCAAATGAAGGAACTTGCAAAAAGTGACTTGAAGAAGATTGTACTTCCAGAGGGGAATGAAGAGAGAAACTTGAAAGCTGCAGAAATCATTCACAATGAGAACATTGCAGATGTGATCCTTGTGGGCAGCAGAAATGAAATTGAGGAAAATGCGAAAAAGTTTGGCGTCAATATTGAGGGCATTACCATTGAAGATCCTCAGACATCCGAAAGAACTAAGGCTTATGCCAACGAGCTTTATGAACTGAGAAAGAAGAAGGGTGTTACACAGACCATGGCTGAGAACATCATTCTTGATCCTATGTATTACGCAACCATGATGGTGAAAAATGATGATGCACATGGCATGGTGTCTGGAGCAGTTCACACAACTGGAGATCTTCTAAGACCAGGCCTTCAGATCATCAAGACAGCACCTGGAATCAGCGTTGTATCTTCTTTCTTTATCATGATTCTGAAAGATAAGACGTATGGCGAAAATGGACAGATGCTTTTCGCAGACTGTGCTGTGAATCCAAATCCAAATGCGGATGAACTGGCTGCTATTGCTGTGGCCACTGCTGAATCAGCGAAAAAGCTTATGAAATTTGAGCCTAAAGTTGCCATGCTTTCTTTCTCTTCTTATGGAAGTGCGAAGCATGAACTGGTAAGCAAAGTGCAGGAAGCAACAAAGAAAGCACAGGAACTGAGACCTGACCTTTCCATTGACGGAGAACTTCAGCTGGATGCAGCGATTGTTGAGTCTGTAGGGAAGAAGAAAGCGGCTGCGTCACCTGTGGCTGGTAAAGCCAACGTACTGGTTTTCCCAGATCTTCAGGCAGGAAATATCGGATACAAGCTGGTGGAGAGAATTGCTGGAGCGGACGCCATTGGACCGATTTGCCAAGGCTTTGCTAAGCCTATCAATGATCTTTCCAGAGGCTGTAGTGTAGAGGATATCGTAAATGTGGTTGCAATAACTGCAGTACAGGCACAAAATCAATAATTCAAAATAAAAGATGATAAGGATGGAGTTAATTAGATGAAAGTATTAGTAATCAATTGTGGTAGTTCTTCACTGAAGTACCAGTTAATCAACATGGAGAACGAATCTTCATTGGCAACGGGTCTTGTGGAGAGAATTGCCATTGAAGGATCAAAGCTGACCCAGAAGGTGGATGGACGGGAAAAGTATGTACTGACTGTTCCAATGAAGAACCATAAGGAAGCGATTTCTCATGTGATCAATACATTGCTGGATGATGTTCAGGGAGTAATCAAATCCTCTGATGAAATCAGTGCAGTCGGCCATAGAGTCGTGCATGGTGGAGAAAAGTATTCCGCATCTGTAATCATCACTGATGAAGTGATGAAGGACCTGGAAGAGTTTTCACAGCTTGCACCACTTCATAACCCACCAAACATCATTGGTATCAATGCTTGTAAGGAATTGATGCCTAATACACCAATGGTGGCAGTATTTGATACAGCATTCCATCAGACTATGCCAGAAAAAGCATTCTTATATGGTCTTCCTTATGAGCTGTACAAAGAGAACCACATCAGAAAGTATGGTTTCCACGGAACCAGCCATAAGTATGTGTCTCAGAGAGCTGCTGAAATTCTAGGCGAGGATATCAAGGGTCTGAAGCTTGTTACTTGTCATCTTGGAAACGGATCTTCTGTTGCCGCTGTAAATGGCGGAATTTCAGTAGATACTTCCATGGGATTCACTCCTCTGGAAGGACTTCTTATGGGAACTAGATGTGGAGACATTGACCCTGCAATCATCCCATATTTGATGGATGTGAAGGGATACAGCTATGAAGAAGTCAACAACATCATGAACAAAAAATCCGGTGTTTTAGGTCTGTCAGGCGTTTCATCTGACTTCAGAGATATTGAAGATGCTGCTGCACAGGGAAATGACAGAGCAAAGCTTGCTCTGGATGTCTTCCATTACAGAGTGAAGAAGTATATCGGGTATTTCATGGCAGCAATGAATGGCGTGGATGCGATAGTTTTCACAGCAGGACTAGGTGAAAATGGAGCAGAAACCAGAGAAGAAATCATTTCAGACATGGAATGGTTCGGAATCAAGCTGGATAAAGAAAAGAACAAAGTAAGAGGTCAGGAGAGAATTATCTCTACAGATGATTCTAAAGTGAAGATCATTATTATTCCTACCAACGAAGAACTGATGATTGCAAGAGACACACTGACTCTGCTGAAATAAGATGCAAATGAGAAGGTGCAGGATTTACCTGCGCTTTCTCTTTTTTTTATTGACATAAGCAAAAGAATTATGTTATATCTATCATGAAGCAAACAAAAAGTCTTTTTGTTTGAAAAAAATGGTGGAGATGAGGTTTATGTTTGAAGATATCGAAACTGAAACACATTGGATCTGTGGATTCTGCAGCAAGGAATATCACAAAGGTCAGGTCTTTCCGATTGGAGAAGAATTCTATAATGCAGAGTGGGCTTTCAAGTTGCACAAAGATGAGCATGATATTGTAGAAGAGATTCTGAAACTTCCGAGGACAGCAACTGGTCTTACAGAAGTTCAAGAAGCTTTGATTCCGCTGCTTCATGCAGGCCTGAAGGATGAGGAGATTGCATCAAGGATGAAGATATCTCAAAGTACGGTGAGAAACCACCGGTTCCGTCTGAGAGAAAAAGAGAAGCAAGCAAGAATGTTTCTTGCGGTTATGGAAAAGCTCCATCTGAAACACGGCGATGAAGTGGTGCCGCATAAAGGAGCAACTATGCTGGATGACCGATATCAGACAGATCTGAAGGAACAGGAGAAAATTCTAGAAACGTATTTTAACGATGAAGGTGCTTTAGTGTCATTTCCGGCCAGAGAGAAAAAGAAGATTGTTGTTCTTAGGAAAATCAGCACATATTTTAAAGAAGGTGCGACATATTCCGAAAAAGAGGTGAACAAAATTCTTTCCAGGGTTTATGAGGACTATGTTCTCTTGCGCAGATATCTCATTGAATATGGTTTTTTGGATAGAACCCGCGATGGGGCTGTTTACTTCTTGAAGTAATTATCGTATACTTGAGAAATCAAAGGTCATCTGTCGGGTGTACTAAGAAAAACCTTGACTTTTGAAATTTGACTTTATATAATTATACGTGTTTGCTTGAGAAGTATAACTCGAACAAATGAACATCTGTAAAGCGCGGATGACAGGAGAATTCAAAATGGAAATAATACTGCAGGATTCAAACGTAAAATCCATAAGCAAGGATATCGATTTTGCCTACCACAAAGAGAATCTTGTTTATAACAACGAGACCATTGAAATTCTGAAACCCATCCAGATCAAAGGAAGCGTAAATGTACTACAGGGTGTTGCAGAACTTAAGCTGTCTGTATCAACCCGTCTTATGTACATCTGCTCCAGATGCCTCGAACCTTTTGAGGTGGACTTGGACCTTATGGTGGATGAAAAAGTTTCTAAAGATGAACAAGAAGGCGAGAACGTCGTCACCTTAGAGGAAGGAGATGTTCTCGATATAAGAGATGTTGTCATGAATAACATCTATTTGGCATTGCCTTTAAAAGCTCTATGTAAAGTAGACTGCAAAGGACTCTGCCAGGATTGTGGAAAAAACCTGAATGAGGGGCAGTGCAGCTGTACCCATGAAGAGGTGGATCCTCGATTATCAGCCCTCAAGGACATGTTTAAGGAGGTGTAATAATGGCAAATCCAGCTAGAAAATTTTCTAAAGGTAGAAGAGACCGTAGAAGAGCGTCAACATTCAAAGTAAGTGCACCTGGTATTGTTGAATGTCCACAGTGTCATGAAATGAAACTTGGACACAGAGTCTGCAAGCATTGCGGATACTACAACGGTAAGGAAGTTGTGGCAACTGAAGTTGAATAGGAAAGTCTTTGACTTTCCTTTTTTTATACCCGTTTTCTTTTTAAAGAAGACGGGTATTCTTGTTTATCAGCACTTTGATTCTCAAAGAGTTTAAATTTTTCTTAAGAGAATGCTGATATGATTCAGTATATTGATTTGAAGAGTAAGATAAAAGTAAAATAGTGTAATACTGGATGATACCAGTAATTGAAGGAGTGGTTTGTTTGATTATTGCTTTAGATGGAATGGGTGGGGATTTTGCACCACAAGAGTCCGTACAGGGAGCGGTAGAAGCGGTAAAAGAGTATGGTGTCAGTGTTATTCTGACAGGTCCAAAAGAAGTGCTTGAAGAAGAACTCAAGAAATACGAATATGACAAAGAGAAGATTGAAATTCTGGATGCCAGAGAAGTGATTACGCTTAATGAATCGCCTGTCCTTGGAATACGAAGAAAAAAAGACTCCTCTCTCCGACGGGCTATGGATCTTGTGAAAGAGGGGAAAGCAGATGCGGTGGTTTCAGCTGGCTCTACAGGAGCCATTCTTGCTGGTGGCCTTCTTGTCATAGGAAGAATCAAAGGAGTGGACCGTGCTGCCCTTGCTGCTCTAATGCCAGGTAAAAATGGTCCGTTCATGGTTATTGATCTGGGAGCCAATGCTGAAGTGAAGCCTTCTAATCTGGTGGAATTTGCGAAGATGGGAACTGCGTACTTTGAGTCTCTCAAAGGAATCAAGAATCCCAAAGTGGGTCTCATCAACATCGGTGGAGAAGAAGAGAAGGGGAATGAACTGACAAAGGCTGCTTATCAGCTGCTTAAGGCGGAAGAAGGAATTCATTTCGTTGGTAATGTAGAGCCAAGAGAAATTACAGATGGTGATGTAGAGATCCTTGTCTGTGATGGATTCACAGGAAACGTAGTGCTGAAAATGTATGAGGGGGTTGTAAAAAACCTCATGTCTATGATTAAAGGCGCTATGATGAGCACAACCAGAGGAAAGATTGGAGGAGCTCTTGTGAAACCCAGTCTAAAAGAATTCATGCGGAAGAATGACTACAAAGAAGAGGGTGGAGCTAGCCTTTTGGGTGTTGACGGTATTGTGATCAAGGCTCATGGGACTTCAGATGCAAGGGCTTTCAAAAATGCCATCAGGCAGGCTAAGAACTTTTATGACAGAAATTATCTGGAAAAGTTCAAGGAAAATCTGAAATAATATTTATTTTATGTTGCATCGGACGTACATTTCTACTATTATACAAATTGATGGAGGTGAATTGATATGATTTTTGAAAAGCTTAAAGCAATCGTTGTGGATAAACTAAGTGTTGATGAAAACGAAGTAACTATGGAAGCCACATTTGAGGATCTTGGCGCAGACTCCTTGGATATCGTTGAGATCGTGATGGCTCTAGAAGAAGAGTTTGACATTGAAATTTCTGATGATGAGGCAGAACAGGCTAAGACTGTTGGAGACGTTGTAAACTATCTTGTAACAGTAGTCGGTGAAGACTAATCATCCTGTTTACCGAGTCCCGTATAGAGGCTTCGCCTATATACGGGACTTTAATTTTTTTGTATAATAATAAGGATTACAAGTTTATTCGTGAGGCTTTATGAAGCTTGACGAATGAACTTCTATATAAAGGAGTTTGAGATGGAATTTGAGAAGAGAATTGGTGTGATTTTCCACAAGAAGGATTTGCTGGAAACAGCTTTGACACATTCATCCTATGCCAATCAGCATAAGAACATGCAGTATAATGAGAAATTGGAGTTTTTAGGAGATGCAGTATTACAGCTTGCTATTACAGAATATATCTATAAGAACTTTACGGACAAAACAGAAGGGGAGCTGACAAAACTCCGGGCACTGATCGTCTGTGAAGCATCACTTCATTTAGTTGCGGTGAAGTGGCATCTGGGAGAGCATATCAGAATGAGTAAAGGCGAGGAAATCACAGGAGGCCGAGAACGCGCAGCTTTACTTGCGGATGCGGTGGAAGCTGTGATTGCCGCTGTCTATCTGGATCGGGGAATGGATGAGGCTAAGAGCTTTGTACTTCAGCACTTCATGGAAATTGTTGATTTAGCGAATAAGAATGAGATTGTTCTAGATTATAAAACGAGCCTACAGGAGATACTTCAGGAGAACGGCGAAATTGAGATTAAATATGAACTCATTCGTTATGAGGGACCTCCACATCGCAGGAAGTTCTATTCAAAAGTTGTCATTGACAGCATCACCATGGGAAAAGGCGAAGGTTATTCCAAGAAAGAATCAGAACAGCTGGCGGCTAAAGATGCCCTGAAGAAATATGTCCGGGCTGAGGAAAGCCATGAATAGACATCGAATCATTCCGATTTTTATTCCACATGTGGGATGCCCTCATGACTGTATTTTCTGCAATCAGGCAAAAATCACAGGTCAGCTCAGAGAAGACTATAATAAAATTACTGGTAAATTTGTTGAAGAGACGATAGATGCTTATCTGGAAACCATAGACAGGGATCAAACGACTGTCGAGGTTTCTTTTTTCGGTGGCACATTTACAGCCATAGAACTCAGGAAACAGCAAGAGCTTCTTGAAGCGGCTCATCAAGCCAAACTGTGTGGCAAGGTGGATAAAATCAGATTGTCCACCAGACCGGACTATATTGATCTTGCGACGATGAAGCATCTTTCCAGGTATACTGTAGATGTTGTGGAACTGGGAATCCAGTCCATGGATGAGGAAGTGCTTCTTGCTTCGAATAGAGCCTATCCTAAAAAAAGTGTGAAACTTGCATCTGAACTTGTGAAAAAGTTCGGAATGTCCCTGGGGCATCAGCTTATGTTGGGATTGCCCTCTGATTCCAAAGAAAAGGATTTAAAATCATTAGAGGAAGTTCTTTTGCTGAAGCCTGATATGATGCGTATTTATCCTGCGCTGGTTCTGAAAGATACAGAGATGGCAGAGCTATACAAAGAAGGTCTCTATGTGCCATACACTCTGGAAGAGGCTGTGGAGACAGCGGCCCTTATGATGAAGAGATGCAGGGAGGAGAATGTTCTGGTGATTCGTGCGGGACTTCAGACCACGGAGGAGATCAATGAGGGTGGAGAAATCCTTGCAGGACCTTTCCATCCCGCGTTCAGAGAACTCTGCGAGTCCTATCTTCTCATGAAAAGAATTTTAGAAAAGCCAGAAGAATCACTTGAAATCACCATAGGTGAACGGGACCTGTCAAAGCTCTATGCTGGGAAAAAGAAGTATTTCAGAGAGGTTCAGGAAATGAAAAAAGTGAAAGTGACCATAGTTCCAGATAAAGTGGAAGACATTATAGAAATCAGACCGCTTGGAAAGGGGTGCAGCACATGTATTTAAAGTCTATAGAGATCCGGGGATTCAAGTCTTTTGCAGACCGAACACTCCTCAACTTCAATAACGGGATTACTGCCGTCGTAGGACCCAATGGTTCGGGAAAGTCAAATATTTCTGATGCTGTCAGATGGGTGCTTGGGGAGCAGAAAGTGAAGTCTCTTCGTGGCGGTAAAATGGAGGATGTTATTTTTGCGGGTACGGATTTCAGAAAACCTCTGGGATTTGCAGAAGTCACACTCCTTCTTGACAACAGTGAGCGAAAGCTGCCCATTCCTTTCACTGAAGTCAGTGTCACAAGAAAACTCTTCCGTTCTGGTGAAAGTGAGTATTTGATCAATAATACCACCTGCAGGCTTAAAGACATCCACGAACTCTTCATGGATACGGGAATTGGTAAAGAAGGGTATTCTCTGATCGGCCAAGGAAAGATTGAAGCCATTCTAAGCGGGAAAATGGATGACAGAAGAGCTCTTCTTGAAGAGGCGGCTGGTATTGTGAAGTACAAGAGCAGAAAAGAAGAGTCTGAGAAGAAACTTGAAAATACAGAGCAGAACCTCCTTCGAGTTCAGGATATTCTTAATACCTATGAAGAGAGAATCGGTCCCTTGGAACGCGAAAAAGTAAAAGCGGAAAAGTTTCTGGTGCTCAGTAAAGAGCAGAGGAGCATACAGATTTCTCTGATTCTTTCAGATTTGGAAGAGTTTGAGAGTGAGAAAAAAGTACTAGAGGAGAGGACTCTTCTTGCTGAGAAGAACTTTACAGAGATCAGCAGAAAACGTGAAGAAGCTGTAGAGAAGCAAAATGCACTGGAATCATCCATGGATGAGAAAAAAGCGCTTGAAACAGAAAAGAAAGAAGTATTTTATCAAAAGAGAGAGGAAATGGATTCCTCAGAGAAAGAAATCTCGTTGCTGTCACAGCGTATAGAAGATAAGAAGTCTCTTCTGATGAAAAATGAGAAAGCAGTTGAACTGGCTAAGGAGAGAATCTCACTAGAAACTGCTCAGATAGAAGAGCTGTATCAAGAGTTGGATGGCAGTAAAAACCTCAAAGAAGAAGTGCGTTTAAGACTGGATGAGCAGCAGAGTAAAATCCGGGTTCTGGAAGAAAGTCTGAAACTCAGTGAGGATGCTCAGCGTGGTCTTCGTGAAGAAGAAGAGGATGCTGAGGAAAAAATCCGTTCTCTGCAGGAGGAATCTAAAGAACAGTACCGCCAGAGAGATATGCTGCAGGGCAGAATTGAACATACAGAATCTGTCATGGAGAGCTATGAGGCATCCAGAGTTATGAATGAAATGGCGAAATCAGAGACAGAAGCTGAGATTTTCGAACTGAAACAGAAGATTGAGCTTTATGAGAAAGACCTGATTGCACGAAAAGATGATACGATGAAAGTGACAGAAGAGATGGCAAAGCTGGAATCTGTCATCAAGAATATGGAGTACGAACTGAAGGGACAGGAGTCTCAGATGAATCTTCTCAAGAACTTAGAGGAGCATTATGAAGGCTATACAAAGTCAGTGAAGTCTCTTATGACTTTTTTGAAAGGATCTTCTCATAGACTGGCCTCAAAAGTGCATCTTGTCGGGGAGGTCATAAAACCAAAGGATGGATATGCACAAGCTCTGGAAGTGGCATTGGGTTCTCAGGTCAATAACATCATCACGCCAACAGACCAGGATGCCAAGGTGCTCATTGATCTGCTCCGGGCAAGGTCTTTTGGCCGGGCTACGTTTTTTCCGCTGAATGTAATCAAAGGGACGAAGGCAAAGGATCCTGTCCTGAAAAAAGGAAAACTTCTGGGCAATCTGTTGGATCTCGTTGAATTTGATGCTGGATTTATGGGGATTGCAGCGAATCTTCTTGGGCGGATTTTTGTTGCACGCAATATGGAAGACGCTTTAGCCTCTGCCAAGGAGATGGGGTATACCCACAGAATTGTCACCTTGGAAGGGGATATCATCAATGCGGGCGGTTCTATGACTGGAGGCAGTATTTATAAAAAATCCTCAGGAATCTTCTCCAGAAAGAAAGATCTCGAGGATCTCCAGGCTGCAAATTCGGAACTGAAGGAGAAGCGCCTCGAAGAACTTGCTGAAAAACAGGGGCTTGAAAAAATCTATCAGGAAAAGCTCAAGGCAGAACGTGAAGCTTCATATGTCATTCAGGATCTTCAGATGGAGAAGACAAAGCTCCAGGAAAGAAGAGAAGGGTTTGTGAAGGATCTTAACCGCCTTGCGGGTATTCTGAAAGAAGCAGAGAGAAGCTTGGCTTCTCAAAGAGAGGAACTTGTTCTTCTGGATGGAGAGCTTGAAAGAATTGAGGGGAAAATCAAGGAACATCTGACCCAAAGACTGAAAAGCAAGGATTATCTGAAAGAGCTGAAAGAAAAGCGTACAAAGGAATACAATGAATATGATCTGCTGAAGCAGGAAGTAATGGAAGCTTCTGTTCAGGAAGCGACGCTTATAGAAGCATACAAGGGAAAGCGTGAAGCGATAGATAAGCTGAAAGTCAGCCTCGAGACGCTGGAATCATCCAAATCAGAACTGGAAAAAGAAAATGGTGGACTTCTCATAGAGATCAAAGAGGGACAGAATGCTGTGGCTCTTCTGGAAAAAGCTGTGGAAGCGTTAAAGAGTGAGCTTCAGCACATGGAGAAAATCTTGGACGAAATGGCCATGGAAGAAATTCGGGACAAAGCTGAAATGAAGGATCTCAGCGCAACTGTCAGGACTTTGGATGAAGAGTATCATGTCATTGACAAGGAACTTTTCAAGGTGAAAGATGCACTGGAGAAATTGGAAAAAGAAAATCAGAGTCTCCTTAATAAAATCAATGATGAGCTCAATCTCACCTTGGCAGAAGCGAAAGAAGAGAGAATTCCCATGGAAGACAAGGATCTGTTCAGAAAGAAGTTAAATACTCTGCGCAGAGAAATTTCTTCGCTAGGACATGTGAATGTGGCGGCCATTGAAGAATTCAGAGCAGTCAGTGAGCATAGCACTTTCTTATCCAGCCAGAAGGAAGATCTGGAAAAAGCAAAGCTGGAACTAAAAGAAATCATCATGGATATGACTCTTAGAATGAGAACTCTGTTCACTGAAAATTTTAAGGTGATGAATGAGAATTTTAATGATACCTTCAGAAGGCTCTTCCAGGGAGGGAATGCGAAACTTATTCTAGGGGATGGAGATATACTCGAAGCGCCCATTGAGATCAGTGTGCAGCCACCCGGGAAAAAGCTTCAGAACATTACACTCATGAGTGGTGGAGAAAAAGTGCTTTCAGCCATCGCACTGACCTTCGCGATTCTGAGAATGAAACCTACACCGTTCTGTATTCTTGATGAGATTGAAGCTGCACTGGATGATGCAAATGTTTATCGGTTTGCAGAATTTTTAAGTGAGTTTGCTAGAGAAACACAATTTATACTGATAACGCATAGAAAAGGAACCATGGAGTCTGCCGATGCTCTATACGGAGTCACCATGGAGGAGAAGGGGATCTCGAAGATTGTTTCGATGGATCTGTCGGCTGCAAGGAGGGAAAATGGCTAATTTTTTTGAAAAACTGAAAAACGGACTCTCAAAAACACGTGAGAATATTACAGGAAAAATGAATGAGGTTTTAGGTCTTGCTATGACCATAGACGAGGACCTCTTTGAGGAACTGGAGGAAGTGCTTATCACATCAGACGTGGGATATGAAACTTCGATGGAACTTATTGAAAGGCTTCGGAAGAAAATCAGACTTCAGAAAGTAACAGAAGTGGAAAAAGTCAGAGATGTACTGAAAGAAGTGGTTTCAGAGTTCATGGAAGATGAAGAGAAGATCTTTGAGGTGAAAAAACCGACTATTCTTCTGATCATCGGAGTCAACGGGGTGGGAAAGACCACTTCCATTGGAAAGCTTGCTTACAAGTACAAGAATGAAGGGAAAAAAGTGATTCTCGCTGCTGCAGATACATTTAGAGCAGCAGCCATCGACCAGCTTGAAGTATGGGCCAAGAGGGCAGAGGTTGATATTGTGAGACATCAGGAAGGATCAGATCCTGCGGCAGTTGTCTATGATGCTCTGGAAGCTTTTAAAGCGAGAAATGCGGATGTTCTTTTATGTGACACTGCAGGCCGACTGCATAACAAGAAAAATCTGATGAATGAGTTGGAGAAAATCAGAAGGGTCATCGATAGAGAATTTGGAGACGCGAATATTTACTCTCTTTTGGTGCTGGATGGAACCAGTGGGCAAAATGCGGTGATTCAGGCGAAGGAGTTTCAGAAAGTGGCTCAACTCGACGGAATAATCCTCACAAAGCTTGATGGCACAGCGAAGGGTGGAGTTGTTCTGTCCATCAAAGAAAGTCTGAAAATACCAGTTGTCTATATTGGTGTTGGCGAGGCCATTGAGGATCTGCAAGACTTTGACGCAAAAGCGTTTGCGGATGCGCTGATTTAATTTGGATAGCGGATATTAAGTATCCTGACTCAAAACATAAAATAAATGAAATAAATTTCTGGCTGTTAAGTAAAAGTACTTGACAGCTAAAATCTTTTTCGGTAAACTAATGCATGTGGTAGGTGAGGTTATGGACGATCGTATTGAAATATCCTTGTTGATGGATTTTTATGGGAAGCTTCTGACGGAAAAACAAAGACTTATTTTAGATCAATACTATAATATGGATTTGTCATTGTCAGAGATTGCGGAAAATCAGAATACCAGCAGACAAGCGATACATGACCTGATCAAAAGGTGTTACAGAACTTTGACAGACTATGAAGAGAAGCTTAATCTTCTAGCCAATTCTATAAAAGATGAGGAAGTCAAAGACCAGCTGAGAACACTTTTAAATGAGAAGAATTGTTATTGCAGTGAAATTGAGAAACTCCTTGTGGAGTTATAAGGAGGGAATTACATGGCCTTCGACAGTTTAGCGGATAGGCTCCAGGAAGCGTTCAAAAAGCTTCGTGGAAAAGGTAAGCTGACAGAAAATGACATCAAAGAAGCCATGAGAGAAGTAAGGCTAGCCCTTCTGGAAGCGGACGTAAACTTCAAGGTTGTAAAAACCTTTGTGAAGAATGTCAGTGAAAAGGCTACTGGTTCAGAGGTTCTTGAGAGTCTCACACCAGGACAGCAGGTTGTCAAAATTGTCAACGAGGAACTGACCGCGCTTATGGGAGGCAGTGAGGCGAAACTTAGTTTTGACTCATCCATCACAGCATTCATGCTGGTTGGACTCCAGGGTGCAGGTAAAACCACAATGGCAGGAAAACTTGCACTTCATCTTCGAAAGAGGAACAGAAAGCCACTTCTTGTAGCAGCAGATATCTACAGGCCTGCGGCCATCAAACAGCTGCAGATTGTAGGAAAACAAATTGATATCCCGGTATTTGCCATGGGCGATAAAGTAAGCCCTGTGGACATTGCCAAAGCGTCCATGGAATATGCCCGTAAAGAAGGCTGTGATGTGGTACTCATAGATACTGCGGGCCGACTGCATATCGATGAGACGCTCATGGATGAGCTGAAAGGCATTAAAACCGCTGTGAGACCAATGGAGACGCTCCTTGTTGTGGATGCCATGACTGGACAGGATGCTGTGAATGTAGCGCAGAGTTTTGATGATGCGCTGAATCTCACAGGTGTGATCCTGACTAAGCTTGATGGTGATACACGAGGCGGTGCAGCTCTTTCCATCCGGGAAGTGACTGGAAAACCGATTAAGTTCTCCGGTATCGGCGAAAAAATGAGCGATTTGGAAGTGTTCCATCCGGAACGTATGGCAAGCCGTATCCTCGGCATGGGTGATGTCCTGACTCTTATTGAGCAGGCTCAGTCCTCCATTGATGAAAAAGAGGCTAGGGAACTTGGTTCGAAGATGATGAGTAAGGAATTCAATTATGAAGATTATCTCAAAGCCTTTGAGCAAATGCAAAAACTTGGACCTTTAAATAAAATCATGGAAATGCTTCCTGGAATGAACAGCAAGGAAATGAAGGGGGTCAATCTGGAGGACGGAGAGAAAGAAATGCTGAAAACAAAAAGCATCATTCAATCCATGACTCAGAAAGAAAGACGTAATCCTAAACTTCTGGAGCATGCATCCCGGAAGAAGCGTATCGCTAAAGGTGCAGGCGTAACTATACAAGATGTCAATAAAGTCATCAAAGGCTTCGACAATATGAAGAAAATGATGAAACAAATGGGCGGTATGCAAAAAGGCGGCAAAAAAGGTCTTTTTGGTAAATTACCCTTTTAACAACCATAAAATTTGGAGGTGAATATATAATGGCAGTAAAGATTAGATTAAGAAGAATGGGAAGCAAGAAGGCTCCTTTCTACAGACTGGTAGTTGCAGATTCCAAGAGCCCAAGAGATGGTAAGTTCATCGAGGAGATCGGTTTCTACAATCCAGTAAGTGTACCAAAGGAAATCAAGATTGATGCTGAAAAGGCAACAGAATGGTTAAACAAGGGTGCACAACCTACAGATGTTGTAGCTAAACTATTTGACAAGGCTGGAATCAAGAAGTAATCGGAGGGAATGACGTGAAAGATTTAGTTCTGTTCATCGCTAAGGAATTAGTGAATCACCCCGAAGAAGTTTCCGTCACAGAAGTGGAGAAAGATGGTGCGCTTACCATGGAACTCCGTGTCCATCCAGAGGATATGGGGAAGGTTATCGGCAAGCAGGGTAAAATTGCCAAAGCCATCCGAACTGTCGTGAAAGCGGCTTCTATGAAGGAAAATAAAAAAGTTCATGTAGAAATAGTATAAAAGCTATTGCTTTTTAGCCTGCTTAGAAATAAGTAGGCTTTTGCACTATTTCTGCATATTTCATGCAATCAAAATGAGGTGTCTATGAAGAAGTTTCTAACCATAGGAGAAATCACAAAGCCGCATGGCATCAAGGGTGAAGTCAAAGTATTTCCTCTAACAGATGACATTCAGCGTTTTAAAAAATTAAAGAGAGTATTTATTGATGGACAGGAAGTCAAGATTTCATATGTGACTGTGGGTCATGACCGTGCGATTCTAAGACTGGAAGGTGTAGACAGTGTGGAGGATGCTGAGAAGCTGCGGAAGAAGCTTCTAGTTGTTCCTCGTGAGGAAGCTGTCAGGCTTGAAGAAGATGCCTATTTCATTGAGGACCTTAAAGACTGCACCGTATATGATGAAGAGGGGCTGGAACTGGGCAAAGTAGCTGAAGTGATCCAGACTGGAGCCAATGATGTGTATTGGATCAAGAAGCCCAAGGAGCTGCTCATTCCAGCTATAAGGGATGTGGTTCTTTCTGTAGACGTGGAAGCTGAGAAGATCATCATTAAGCCGATCAGGGTATGGTCCGATGAAGATTGATATTCTGACGTTGTTCCCTGAAATGTTTTCTCTCTTCAATGAAAGCATCATTGGACGTGCCAAAGAAAAGGGCCTTTTTGAAATAAATCCTGTGAACATCAGAGAGTATTCAAAAGATAAGCACAGGAAAGTGGATGATTACCCTTATGGTGGGGGAAGTGGTCTTGTGATGAGTGTACAGCCCATCCGAGATGCGCTGAAAGAAATAAAAAAGGCCAATGGTGGACCTGTGATTTTTCTTGGACCCAAGGGAAAGACTTTTGACCAGAATACAGCAAGGCGTCTGGCTAAAGAGGATCAGCTTATTTTTCTTTGTGGTCATTATGAAGGAATTGATGAGAGGCTGTATGAGGACATCGATGAGGAAATCTCTCTGGGGGATTTTATTCTCACCGGTGGAGAGATGGCAGCTATTCCCATCATTGACAGCATTTTGAGACTTCGGGAAGGTGTTCTTGGCAGAGATGAAAGTTCTGTGGAAGAAAGTTTTTCTGAGAACCTTCTGGAGTATCCACAGTATACACGACCTGAGGTGTATGAAGGCCAGCGGGTTCCTGATATCCTTCTTTCGGGGCATCATGAGAACATCAGGCAGTGGAGAAGATACCAGATGCTGATGATTACAAAAGAAAGAAGACCTGATCTTTATGCGAAACATCAGTTGTCTAAAGATGACTTGAAAATCATGAAAAAATTCACCAAAGATCAGGAAAAATAATGTTTTTTTACTTGTAACGGTATTGCTGTTTGTGGTAATATATAGTTTGTGCTAGTACGGGCGTTCCACTGGGAAGAAATGCTTCTGTATGAACGTCAATTTATCATTAGGAGGGAATGCACATGAATGAATTAATCAGAGCGATTGAAGCAGAGCAGTTGAGAGAGACTGCACTACCTAAGTTTAACGTAGGAGACACCGTTAAGGTCCACGTTAGAATCAAGGAAGGCGACAAGGAAAGAATCCAGGTATTCGAAGGCGCAGTAATCAAGGTTCAGAACGGTGGAGTACGTGAGACTTTCACAGTGAGAAGACTTGCTTATGGTGTTGGCGTAGAAAGAACTTTCCCTGTAAATTCACCATCTGTAGACAAGCTTGAAGTTGTCAGAAAGGGTAGAGTAAGAAGAGCTAAGCTGTTCTACCTAAGAGACAGAGTTGGTAAGGCTGCAAAGGTTAAAAACGCTAGATAAGATGATAAAAAAGAGGCTTTTAGTCTCTTTTTTGTTTTTATAGGAAGAAATAAGAAGAAAATCGCATATAATAGAAGTAAATGTATCTGGAGGGAAGCTCATGCTGCGGCTGTTAAAACCTGATGAGACCATGATGGAAGAGATTCTGAGATATAATGATGCATGGAAAGAGAGAGGTCTTAATCTTGTCCCTCATGCGGCGAAACTCGGGTCTTTGTCTTTCGGAGATTGGCTGAAGAATACAAGAGATCTTGAAACCGTAGCGGAAGAACCCTTTGTCACTCAAGAAGTATGGTTTTTGTTTAGCGGTGACACCATCGTTGGTGCCTGTACATTGAGACATTCTTTGAATGCTTATCTGCTTGCTGTTGGGGGGCAGATCGGTTATGGCGTTCATCCAGAAGAGAGAAAAAATGGATATGCCACATATATGCTTGAAAAAACTCTACGCTATGCAAAGTTAAAGGGACTTAAGAAGATTCTAGTCACTTGTACTGTAGGAAATACCGCATCAGAAAAGACCATAGAAAAGTGCGGTGGAATCTTTGAAAACATAATGGAAGACGGAGAGAACCGGGTTGCAAGATACTGGTTCCATCTCCAGTAAAGGAAGTGATCTTTATGGACATGAAAAAAATCAATTGGTTCCCCGGACATATGGTGAAAACCCGCCGGGAAATTTCTGCTAATCTGAAGCTTGTGGATGCAGTAATAGAGATTCGTGATGCGCGAATTGTTTCATCATCCACCAATCCGGAAATAGAAAAACTCGTGGAAGGAAAGCCCAGGATTATACTGCTCAATAAATCGGATATGGCTGAAGACCAGGTTACGAGGAAATGGAAAAAGGAGCTTGAAAACACCACAACGATGGTGCTGGAGGTCAATTCTCTCACAGGAAAAGGGTTGAATAATATCAAACCAGCACTGAATGAGCTTCTGAAAGAAAAGCTGGAGAGAAGCCGGGAACGTGGGATTGTGAACTATCACATCAGAGTGATGGTGGTTGGGATTCCTAATGTAGGAAAGAGCTCCTTCATCAACCGCATGGCGAAAAACGCCATCGCAAAGGTTGGGGATAGGCCTGGAGTAACGAAGAACAAACAGTGGATCAAGACCAAGGATGGTATCGAACTTTTGGATACACCCGGAATTCTATGGCCTAAATTTGAGGAAGAAACATCTCTTAATCTGGCTTTTACAGGAGCGATCAAAGATGAGATCATGGATATCGAAACCCTCGCCTTGAGACTGGTGGAAAAGCTTTCGAATCACTATGGGAAGAGGCTTATGGATCGTTATGGACTGGAGAGTCTTAGTGAAGAGCCTCTAGAGAATCTGGAGAAGATTGCGAGAATAAGAGGCTCTATCATTAAAGGCGGCGAAATTGATTATACAAGAGTAGCAGTGATGCTCCTGGATGAATTCAGAAGCGGCAAGCTAGGAAAAATCTCGTTGGAGTGGCCAGAGCATGAATAAACCGGAGATATTAAGTGAGAGCGCAGCAGCCATCAGAAAGTACGTGAAAGAACACTCAGAACTGGTTCTGGAAAATAGAGAAGAATGGATAGCTGCTCTTCTTGAAGACCATCGGAAAGCAGTTCAAGGGATAGGACTCAGTCTGAAAAAGTCCAAGGAAGCAGAAGAGAGAGAGAGACTGCGTGTAAAAGCTTTATATCAGCACGATCTTTCCTATGGTAAAATTGTCTGCGGAGTGGATGAAGTGGGAAGAGGACCCTTGGCAGGGCCTATCGTGGGCGCAGCGGTGATTCTGCCCATGGATGATACATTTACGGAAATGATTTTAGGGATCGATGACTCGAAAAAAATATCAAAGAAGAACCGGGAGATTCTTGCGGAAATTATTAAAGAAAAAGCGGTATCTTACAGCATCTATGAAATGAGCAATCTTGATATTGACCGCCTTGGGATTTCGTATTGCAATCATGAAGTGTTTCGTGGAGCGGTTCGTACCCTTTCTGTGGTACCGGAGCTGGTTCTTTCTGATGGATATAAGATCAAAGACTATCAGGGGCAAAACATTGCACTGGTGAAAGGGGACACAATCAGTGCCTCTATCGCTTGTGCATCCATCATTGCCAAGGTGCACCGGGACAGGCTGATGGAAAACTATGCGTTATATTATCCGCAATACGGATTTGATCATAACGCAGGCTATGGCAGCAAAGATCATCTGGATGCTTTGCAGGAGAAGGGAGCAACCCCTATACACAGGATTTCTTTTCTTTCGAATATCCTGAAATGACAGAACAGCAGTAAACTGAATAGAACTACAAACCTCCCCGATAATAGTAGTACTTGATACTATATTTATGTGGAGGTTTTATTATGGAACGTGAGCTTTATATGTCGCTGTCCAGAAAGCAGCGGCTCTTTGCGGCATTCTCCTTCGGTACCTATACGGAGAAAAGGAAAATGATGTTTGGGGATACGGTTTCTCCGGGGAATATACGTACTGGAGCTGAGCCTTTTCTCCTCATCGGAGATGAGGATTATCCAGAGAAGCTGTATGATTTATCAAATCCTCCTTTACTACTCTATTATCGAGGGGAAAAAAAGCTGCTGAAAGAAGCTGCTGTAGCTGTTGTAGGCTCAAGGGCTCCTTCTGCATATGGACTGAAAATAACGAAGAACATCGTAAGAGAGCTTTCTCTTTACAACATCACCATAATCAGTGGTGGAGCCAGAGGGGTTGATACAGCAGCCCACAGGACTGCTCTTCAAGATGGAAACACCACCATTTGTGTGCTGGGATGCGGACTTGGGATTGACTACCCAAAAGAAAATGCGGAACTTTTCAAGAGTATTTCAACCAGTGGACTTCTGTTGTCTGAGTATCCTCGCGGGTTCAAACCTGAAAAATGGACATTTCCCATGAGAAACAGAATCATTGCTGCTTTATCAGAAGATATTGTTGTCACTGAAGCATCTATGAAAAGCGGTTCCTTGCATACAGCGACCTACGGTGTGGAGATCAACAGAGAGGTTCATGCTGTACCCCACCAAGCAGAATCTCCTTGGGGGCAGGGATGTAATCACCTCATAGAACTGGGAGCCGGCATACTATATAATAGTAGGGATTTTTCTGAGGATTTCAGAAAACGCCATAAAGGGACGGAGTGATTTGAAGAAATCTAGAGGGGGAAATGAGGTTTGTACGTGTTTTTGCTAAGGTATTCATGGTGTTCAGATAAATATTCTTTTGACATTTCAAATTTCATGGTATAGAATATGGAATTAATTCACAAAGTTCACCAGTAAGGTGAATAACTGGAATATGAATCGAGAATTTAGATATTCCATTAATATAGTGTATGAATATACCTTTAAGGGAGAATGTATGAGTCAGAAATTAGTAATCGTTGAATCACCAGCTAAAGCAAAAACCATCAAAAAGTATTTGGGAGCGGGATATACTGTGGAAGCATCCATGGGGCATATTCGGGATCTGCCAAAAAGCCAGCTTGGCGTAAATGTGGAGGATAATTTTGAGCCTAAATACATCACCATCAGGGGCAAGGGAGATCTGCTTGCTAAACTCAGAAAAGAGGCTAAAAAAGCAGACAAAGTTTATCTGGCAACTGACCCTGACCGTGAAGGAGAGGCCATAAGTTTCCATCTTGCTCAAATACTGAAGCTCAATCCAGAAGAGAACATCCGTATTGAATTCAATGAGATCACGAAGGATGCGGTCAAGAAATCCATCAAGAATGCGAGACCCATTAACCAGAAAGTGTTTGATGCCCAACAGGCGAGACGTGTTGTGGATAGGCTCGTTGGTTATGAAATCAGTCCTATTCTGTGGAGAAATGTCAAATGGGGACTCAGTGCAGGACGAGTCCAGTCCGTTGCACTTAAACTCATCTGTGACAGAGAGAAAGAAATTGAGAAGTTTGTTTCCAAAGAATATTGGAGTATTGAGGCGGACCTGTTAAAAGGAAAGAAGACCATCCGCACAAAACTCGCACAGTATAAGAACAAGAAAGTTGAAATCGAAACGGAGAAAGAGGCACAGAAGATTGAAAAGGATCTGAAGAGCGGTTCTTTTGTGGTTTCCAGCATAAAGAAGAGCACCAAACTAAAGAATCCACTGGCGCCTTTTATCACATCAACCCTGCAGCAGGAAGCATCTAAAAGACTGAATTATCAAACCCGAAGGACCATGAGTATTGCTCAGAAGCTTTATGAAGGTATGGAAGTGAAGGGGCATGGTTCGGTTGGTCTCATCACCTATATGAGAACAGATTCCACCAGAGTATCGGATGAAGCCCAGACTGCAGCAAAAGAGTTCATTGAAACGAATTTTGGAAAGAGCTATTATCCCAGCACACCAAGGGTGTATAAAGGAAAAAAGAATGCACAGGATGCTCATGAAGCCATCAGACCTTCCAATGTGCAGCTCACACCAGAACTAGTGAAAGACAGTCTGAAATCAGAGGAGTACAAGCTTTATAAGCTCATTTGGGAAAGATTTGTAGCCAGTCAGATGGCCAGCTGTAAGTTGAATACCATATCGCTGGAAGTCCTTAACGGTGATTATAAGTTCAGAGCCAGTGGTTCTTCCGTAGCCTTTGATGGATTTATGAAGCTTTATGATTACCAGAGTGAGGAGGAGGAGGAGAATACCGCAATACCAGAGCTAGATGAGAATGAAGTTCTCGACAGCAGGGAAATAAAGCTCAATCAGCACTTTACGCAGCCTCCGGCAAGATATACGGAAGCCAGTTTTGTTAAGACATTGGAAGAGCTTGGTATAGGCCGTCCTTCCACATATGCACCAACTATTTCGACTCTTCTGAACAGACTTTATGTGGAAAGAGACAAAAAGAGTCTGCTTCCTACAGATCTGGGAAAGATCGTTAATGATCTCATGAGCTCCTATTTTAAAGATATTGTGGATGTGGAGTTCACCGCTGATATGGAGTCCAGATTGGACCTGATTGAAGAGGGCAAGGAGACATGGAAAGAAGTTGTTGGAAGTTTCTATGCTCCACTGAAAAAAGATATTGATCACGCAGAGAGTACCGTCTCCAAAATTACCATTGAAGATGAGATTTCTGACGAACTCTGTGACAAGTGTGGCAAACATTTTGTCATAAAGAATGGAAGATTTGGGAAATTCCTGGCGTGTTCCGGTTATCCGGACTGTAAAAACACGAAAGCCATTGTGGAGAAGCTGGATGTTAAATGTCCCACCTGCCATGAAGGAGATGTTCTCCAGAGAAAATCCAGAAAAGGAAAGAAGTTTTTTGGCTGTTCCAGATATCCCGAATGTAATTATGTCAGCTGGTATGAACCAGTGAAAGAATCGTGTCCGCAGTGTAATGGTCTACTTTACAAAAAGTATTCCAAGAAAGACGGAACCTATTTGGATTGTGCGACAGAGGGATGCGGTTATAAGAAAAAAGTGGAAAAAGCAAGCGAAGAAGAATAATGAAGTCTTCGCCCAAAATGAAGGAAAAGGGAAAAGATGCATGAGAGCACCTTTTCCTTTTCTTATTGCTTTCGGTTTGGAAAGAGTATATACTTTATAAGTCTTTGTTTTTTGAAAATTTGTAAATTTATTTGAGAATACAATTCATCGGTTTTACAGAAATATTTATTTAATTCATTGTCTCGTAGGAAAATCATCATAGTTTCGAGAAACTTTGATTTTGTATCCTAAATTAATCAGATACTCATGAAGAGTCTTCATTGGAAATTATTATATATTCATCAAGAAGTCGAAAAAATAATCATTTTTATAAATGTTTGTCTCAAGAAAAAAGGATTTTGAATTGTGCAAAATTATTGAATAATCCTTTAATTTATGATATCATCTTGATGGACCGGTAACAATTCAAAATATTCACAATATTAGCATAGGAGTAAGGGGGATAACGATGTCATTATTAAATAAGACAAGAAAACTCAATAAGATCCTTCAAAAATCAGGAACTGAACCTGTTGTTTTTGATGATATTTGCGAAATCTTAAGCGAGGAGCTCCATTCCGATGTGTATGTGGTCAGCCGAAGAGGTAAGATCTTAGGTCATAAGTTCACATATCCATTCACAACAAAAGATGAGTATTCATCTGTATTGGAAGAGATGAAATACAGCGACGATTATAATGATACACTTCTCAAGATTGGTGAAACATTAGTGAATCTCAGTGCAGATGAACGGTATGTGCTGAACATTGAGAAGGAATATGAAGGCAAGGATAAGATTACGACCATCGTGCCTATAAACGGAAATCGCGAGCGGTTAGGTACACTGATTCTTGTATCTCTTGAAGGGGAATATACAGACGAGGATATCGTTCTTGCTGAGTATTCTGCAACAATCATCGGTCTTGAGATCCTCAGATCGAAACAGCTGGAAAGTGAAGAAGACCAGAGAAAGAATGATGTGGTGGATTTGGCGATTCAGACGCTCTCCTACAGTGAGAAGGAAGCCGTGAACCATATTTTCAGAGAACTGGATGGAGATGAGGGACTTCTTGTTGCATCTAGAATTGCTGATAAAGTCGGAATCACCAGGTCTGTTATTGTCAATGCGCTGAGAAAGCTGGAAAGTGCTGGTGTAATTAAATCCAGATCCCTAGGAATGAAGGGGACCAGAATCACAATTCTGAATGATAAACTTCTGGAAAAACTGGATATCCGTAAATAATCCTGTTGGTCTAACGAAGAAAAATTGAATTTTAGATAAAAACCAGTTTCAAACTGGTTTTTGTTGCTTCTGAAGGAAGCTTATGGTATACTACTTTAGGATAAAAATAATCACATTCACTGATTTCAGAGAGGTTGCCTGAAAGGGTTTCTCTGAGAAATGAAGTGGATGGAAGGTTAAAAACCAGGAGGTAAAAAAAATGGCAGTAATTTCAATGAAACAGCTTTTAGAAGCTGGTGTTCACTTTGGTCACCAGACCAGAAGATGGAACCCTAAGATGGCTCCATACATTTTCACAGAGAGAAACGGGATCTATATCATCGATCTTCAGAAGACTGTGAAGCTTATCGACGTAGCTTATGATTTCGTTAGAGAAGTCGCAGCTGAAGGTAAGGACATTCTTTTCGTTGGTACAAAGAAGCAGGCTCAGGAAGCAATTCAGGAAGAAGCGCTGAGAGCAAACATGCACTTTGTAAACAACAGATGGCTTGGCGGTATGCTGACAAACTTCGGCACCATCAAGAAGAGAATTGCTAGAATGGAAGAAATCCGCGTTATGCAGGAAGATGGTACTTTTGAAGTTCTTCCAAAGAAGGAAGTAGCAGCTCTTATGAATGAGCTTGAAAAACTCGAAAAGAACCTTGGCGGTATCAAGAATCTTGATGTAAACAACATTGGAGCAATCTTCATTGTTGACCCAAGAAAAGAAAGAATTGCAATTGCAGAAGCAAAAGCACTGAATATTCCAATCGTTGCTATCGTTGATACAAACTGCGATCCAGACGAAATTGATTACATCATTCCTGGAAACGATGATGCCATCAGAGCGGTTAAGCTGATTACAGCTAGACTGGGAGATGCCATTCTTGAAGCTAGACAGGGTGAAGAAATAGCAGAGTAAAAAGTGAAAGGTAGGTGGTTTTCCATTTACCTTTTCTTATAGAGTGACCAATATTTGAAATGAATTTTTAGGAGGAATAAACTGTGATTAGTGCACAAGCTGTAAAAGAATTAAGAGATAAGACCGGCGCTGGTATGATGGACTGTAAGAAGGCTCTGACCCAGGCTGAAGGAGATTTAGAAAAGGCTGTTGATATCCTGAGAGAAAAGGGACTTGCTTCCGCTGCGAAGAAGTCTGGAAGAGTAGCTGCTGAAGGTGTCATCGCAACATATGTATCCGATGATCTGAAGAATGCTTCTATTATAGAGCTGAACTGTGAAACAGACTTCGTATCGGCAAATGAAGCTTTTGTAGCTCTTGCTAATGATATTGCTAAAGCTGTAGCTGAAAGCAACGTAGACAGTCTGGAAGCTGTGAAAGCACTTCCATACGGCGACGCTACCATCCAGGATGCAATCACTGCGCTTATCGCTAAGCTAGGTGAAAACATGAACCTGAGAAGATATGAGAAGATGGAAGCTCCAGCAGGACTGGTATCCTCTTACATCCATATGGGCGGAAAGATTGGTGTTCTGGTTCAGGTTGACGCTGAAAATGCTTCACAGGAAGTTGCATCTGTAGCTAAGGATGTAGCAATGCACGTAGCTGCGCTGAATCCTCAGTTCCTTGACAACTCCTCTGTAGATGCAGATACCATTGAAAGAGAAAGAGAAATCTACCGGGTACAGGCACTGAACGAAGGTAAGCCAGAAAAGATTGTTGATAAGATGGTTGATGGAAGAATCAACAAGTTCTTCAAGGAAGTTTGTCTTGTGAATCAGATGTTCGTTAAGAACCCTGACCTCTCCATTGAGGCATTTGTAAAGGAAGAGTCCAAGAAGCTTGGAAACATCAAGCTTGTGAAGTTTGTGAGATTTGAGAAGGGCGAAGGAATCGAAAAAGAAGAAGTAGATTTTGCTGCAGAAGTAGCTGCTCAGATGGGACAAAACAAGTAAAAAGCAAAACAAGGATTCGAAAGAACGAAAAAGAGAACACCTTGGTGTTCTCTTTTTTTGAAATAATTGTTAGAATGGTACTATAACGCAATATACGGAGGTTATTATGAGTGAACCGAAATACAAACGAGTCATGCTGAAACTGTCTGGCGAATCATTGGCTGGTAAAAATGGATTTGGCATAGATTTTGCTGTAGCCAAAAGAATTGCCGAAGAAATCAAAGCTCTTGTGGATATGGGCGTTGAAGTGGGGGCAGTCATTGGCGCAGGAAACATTTGGAGAGGGCGTGAGGGAAGTGGAATGGATCGAGTGACAGCAGACAATATGGGAATGCTTGCCACTTGTATCAATGCACTTGCACTGCAAAACTCATTAGAAGACCTCGGCATTGAAACTAGAGTGCAGTCTGCCATTGAAATGCGGGAGATTGCGGAGCCTTTTATCAGAAGGCGTGCTGTCAGGCATCTGGAAAAAGGCCGGGTAGTGATCTTTGCGGCTGGTTCAGGAAACCCTTATTTCACAACTGACACGGCAGCAGCACTTCGTGCGGCGGAAATTGACGCAGAATGCATTCTTCTTGCGAAGAAAGTGGACGGAGTTTATGATATGGATCCCAACATTTATCCGGAAGCGGTTAAATTTGAAAAATTAACCTACCGTGATGTAATTGAGAAAGATCTTAAAGTCATGGATATTACAGCAATTACACTGTGCAAAGACAATGAAATTCCAATCATAGTCTTTGGTCTTGACGGAGAAGGAAATATTCTAAAAGCCATACTGGGTGAAGCCAATGGTACTATTATCGACTGTAAAGAATAACCAGAATAACAAATAATAGGAGGATCGACTATGTTTAAAGATTTAATGAAAACCATGGAAGAAAAGATGGGAAAGTCCATCAGCAATCTGGAGGCTGAACTTGCCACATTAAAAGCTGGACGGGCCAATCCTACCATGCTGGACCGAATCGAAGTGGAGTATTATGGAAGCATGGTCCCAATCAGCCAGGTAGGTAATGTATCATCACCAGAACCAAGAGTGCTTATGATCACACCTTGGGAAAAGTCTGCCTTGAAAGCCATTGAAAAAGCCATCAATATGTCCGAGCTGAACATCAATCCGAATAATGATGGATCAGTCATTCGTCTCATCGTGCCTGAACTGACAGAAGAAACCAGAAAGAATCTGGTCAAGGTAGTACATAAAAAAGGCGAAGAGGCAAAGATTGCCATCAGATCTATTAGAAGAGATGTCATTGAAAAGATCAAAGGAATGAAGAAAGAAGTCTCTGAAGATGAAGTGAAGAAGGGCGAAGAAGATGTTCAGAAAAAAGTGGATGATTTCATCAAGAAAGTAGACAAGATTCTGCAGAATAAAGAAAAAGAGATCATGACTGTATAGTTTCCATTTGAAAGAAGGTAAGACATGTTTAGTATTTTTAAGAAGACTGGTCCAGTGGAAGCGACCGAAGCAGTGCTGGATATGGAGAGAATCCCGAAGCATATTGGCATTATTATGGATGGCAATGGCAGGTGGGCAAAGAAGAGAAATCTGCCAAGAACCATGGGTCATAAGGCGGGAGTGGAGACTATAAGAAGAATACTAAAAGAATGCAATCGCTTAGGGGTCAGGTTCCTGACCCTCTATGCTTTTTCCACTGAAAACTGGAAACGGCCTAAAGATGAAGTGAATGCCCTGATGTCTCTTCTTATTGAATATCTGAAAAATGAGCTGAAAGAGCTTCATGAAAACAACGTCGTGGTGAACTATGTGGGGAATACGGACAGACTTCCCATAAAGGCTCAGGAGGCGCTGAAAGAAGCCAAGGAAATGACGCAGAACAACACAGGCGTACAGATGAACCTTGCGTTGAATTATGGTGGACGGGAAGAGATACTTCATGGTATCAGAGAACTTGTTCAAGCAGTAGAAGAGCGCAAGTTTTCTATGGAAGACCTTTCAGAGGAGTCTTTCAAAGAGTTTTTGTATACAAAAGGACAGCCAGACCCGGAACTGATCATAAGACCCAGTGGAGAACTCAGGCTGTCTAATTTTCTGCTCTATCAGGGCGCATACAGCGAACTATGGTTCAATCAGATTTTTTGGCCGGATTTCACTGAAGCACATCTGAGACAGGCAATTTCAGATTATCAGAAACGAGACCGCCGATTTGGGGGAGTAAAGGGTGAATAATCGATATATAGGAGCACTGATTCTGGCTCCATTTCTACTTCTGATTTTTTTGGGCGGATGGTATTTAAAAGCAGCAGTGCTTTTTCTGTCTTTCCGTGGACTGTTTGAATATTTTCATGTAGTCCGGAAGAAAGGTCATCATCCGTTATCCCTTATAGGATACGGTGCACTGATCTCCTATTATGCGGTGGTGCTGTTTGCTTCTGATCCGCTGGCACATGTGGGGGTTCTAGTGGCCCTTATGACGGCGCTTTTATTTATCTACATGGTCTTTGATGAAAAGATAAACATCACAGATGTTGGGATCACTGTCTCAGGATTTGTGTACACTGGGGTTTTATTCAGTTTTCTTTTGCTTCTGGGCGATAAAGAATACGGAATGTACTATGTTCCTCTTGTTTTTGTGATCTCATGGGGTTGTGATACCTTGGCCTACTATTCTGGAAGACTGTTTGGGAAACATAAGCTCAATGAGCGTGTGAGCCCCAAAAAGACTGTGGAAGGAGCGGTTGGCGGTTTACTTGGAGGAACCATTGGAGCTTTGATTCTCGGATATTTTATTTCAGCAGAATCTGGTGCAAATATTGTTCATTTTGCATTCATCGGCCTTGTTGGTGCGTTTTTTGGACAAATTGGAGATTTGGCAGCATCTGCAATCAAACGGTATGCAGGGGAGAAGGATTATCCTAAGCTGATTCCTGGACATGGTGGAGTACTTGACAGGTTTGATTCTATCTTATTTGTTGCCCTCATTGTGTATGTCTATACAACGTATGTTTTATAGAATGTGACGTGATGCCGTAGTTTCATGGCTGCACATCCTTGTATAAAAAAGAGTCATTCCTTTGGCATGGCTCTTTTTCATTTTGATACCAAAAAATTAAAGATGTTCATAAGAATTTTAAATAATATATATTGTATTGTCCCGAGACAAGAGGTATAGTATATACAACAGTAAATTTGTCATATGTACAAAGAGGAGGGAGCTTATGAAAAAAGAGCCTAAAACCAAGATACTGTTTACATTACCAGTAGAACTGAAGGAAGAACTGTTGAAGGAAGCCGAAAAAGAGAACCGTTCGCTGAACAACTATATTCTGACCCTTCTGCTGAAAAGAACCAAATAATGACATTTTTGAATGACATGTAAAGAGTCCGAAGTTATCTTCGGACTCTTTTGATTTTATGAACTCGAAGCACAGAACGCTGTGTACGTTCAGAGTATCTTCATGGAGTGTAATGAAGATTTGTGTTAGAATAATAGAGCATCTGGAGTTGGTCTCGAGGTGATCTGATTCCAAGTATCATTTTTTTGTAGGAATTTCTTAATAATTCTCTAGTATAATAAATTCAACCAGATTTCGAAAAGAAAGGGGTTATCCCATTTGAAGAATATTGCGATTATTGGTGCATCCGGATCCATAGGAACACAAACGCTGGATGTCCTAAGAAAAGAAAAAGGTATTGTATTATCAGGGGTTACGGTACATAAAAACCTTTCGGTGTTGAAAGACATCATTGAGGAGTTCCATCCAAGTGCTGTGGCAGTGACAGATGAGTCGTTAAAAACGGAAGCGGAAGAGATGCTGAAATCCATAGGGTTTCAAGGAGAAGCGTCGTATGGTTCTGAGGGGCTCATCCATATCTCAACTCTTCCAGTCACAGATACTGTTGTGACTTCTTTGGTGGGTATGGTAGGGCTTAAACCAACCATTGCTGCCATTGAGAGTGGAAAAAATATCGCACTTGCGAATAAAGAAACCCTTGTTGCAGCTGGAGAACTTGTTATGCCGCTTGCTAAAAAGTATGGCGTGCGTATTCTACCAGTGGATTCTGAACACTCTGCAGTTTTTCAGAGTCTTCAGGGATCAAAACACAAAGAAATACAAAAGATTATCCTGACTGCTTCTGGTGGTCCCTTCAGAGGGAAAGATCAGGCATTTCTAAGAACTGTCACCCGCGAGATGGCTTTAAAACATCCGAACTGGGTGATGGGAGCTAAAATCACCATCGACTCCTCCACCCTTATGAACAAAGGGCTGGAGGTAATCGAAGCCAAATGGCTGTTTGATGTGGAATATGATCAGATCGAGGTTCTGGTGCATCCTGAAAGCATTATTCATTCCATGGTCGAGTTTGTGGACAACAGTGTCATTGCTCAGCTTGGAGCACCGGATATGAGACTGCCAATACAGTACGCGCTCAATTATCCCGATAGAACAAGCCCTGTTGCAAAACCATTGAACTTATTGGAGATATCAAAGCTGACCTTTGAGGCTCCGGACAGGAATACGTTCAGAGCGCTGGACTTGGCATATACAGCTGGTAAAAGAGGAGGCCTTCAGACTGCAGTAATGAACAGCGCCAATGAAGAAGCGGTTGCTTTATTCCTGGAGAATCAGATAAGGTATCATGAAATTGTAGAAGTAGTGGAACAGGCGATGGATGCCTATAGGGATCTGGGGGAAATCTCTCTTGAAAAAGTGATTTCTGCCCATGATGAAGTAAAAGCTTTTGTCCGAAACAAAATGAAGAGGTGAGAACATGTATTTAGCATTATCAATATTTGCCTTTGGGCTTCTGGTCCTTGGGCATGAATTCGGCCATTTTATCGTTGCCAGACTCAATGGCGTCACTGTAGAAGAGTTTTCAGTAGGTATGGGTCCCAGAATTTTCAAGAAGCAGGGAAAGAACACCCTGTATTCTTTAAAAATACTGCCCATCGGTGGTTCTGTGAAGATGTACGGAGAAACTGCAGATGAGGAAGGGGAGGGTTCCTTCTTCTCCAAAAGCCCTCTCAGGAAAATCAGTATTATTGCAGCGGGACCCATTATGAACATCATCATGGCTGTTTCAGTCCTCTTTGTCATCGTGATTTTCAACGGGTATTCCAGTAATATGATTTCAGAAGTAATTCCTGGCTCTCCCGCTGAGGAAGCAGGCATTATGGCGGGTGACAAAATTGTTGGTGTCAATGGGGAAAAAGCTTATACATTTCAGGATGTTTCTACCTATATTGCTTATAACGGTTTACAAGATGTTACTCTTGAACTTGAGACAGCAAATGGCAGGGTCGTAAAGAAACTTACACCGATGGAATCTGAAGGAAGAGCTCTTGTAGGCGTTGTACCTGTTTCAGATACTGATCCAGGTGTTTTTGAAAGCATTGGTGCTGCGTTTAATCAGGGCAGATCATTGATTGCTCAAACAATATTTTCCTTAAAGGTGCTTTTCACTGGACGAGCTTCCATCAATGATTTTGGTGGTCCGGTCACAATCTTTAAAATCTCGACAGAAGTCGCGAGTGTTTCCTTGTGGAATCTGGCATCCTTTGCTGCATTCCTCAGCATTAATCTGGCGGTTCTGAACCTTATTCCATTTCCAGCACTGGATGGAGGATGGATCCTGATTCTTTTGGTGGAACTGGTCAGCAGAAGGAAAATTCCGGACAAGTTTGTCGGTGTATGGAACACCATCGGTTTTGCCATACTCATGAGTTTCATGCTGCTGATTACATTTAAGGATATCTTTTTACCAGGAGGCTTCTGATGATTGAACGTCGACCAACGAGAAAAATAAAAATTAAGAATATTTATGTGGGCGGAGACAGTAAGATCAGTGTACAGTCTATGACAAATACCGATACACGAAATATTGAAGCTACATTAGACCAGACAAGAGCTTTGATGGTGGCAGGGTGTGATATCATCCGTGTGGCTGTGCCAGATATGGAGGCAGCTGAAGCACTGAAGGAGATCACAAGGCAGCTTCCAATACCAGTTGTCGCAGATATTCACTTTGATTACCGTCTGGCGTTGAAGAGCATTGAAAACGGAATCTCAAAACTGAGAATTAATCCGGGAAACATCGGTGGGAAAGACAAAGTTCGTCTTCTGGCAGAAGTCTGTAAAGAAAAAGGGATTCCCATCCGAGTGGGAGTGAACTCAGGTTCGCTGGAGAAAGATCTTCTTGAAAAGTATGGTCATGTGACACCTGAAGCTTTGGTGGAGAGTGCGCTTCGTCATGTCGAGCTTCTGGAGGATGCCAATTTTTATGACACGATCATTTCGATAAAGTCCTCTGATGTCATGACCATGATGAACAGCTACCGTTTGCTCTCTAAAGAAGTGGACTATCCGCTCCATCTGGGCGTAACGGAAGCTGGGACACCTTGGAGAGGGACCATCAAAAGCTCTGTTGGTATCGGAGGCCTTCTGTCCGAGGGCATTGGGGATACCATAAGAGTATCCTTAACAGGTGACAGCATTGATGAAATAAAAGTTGGAAGAGAGATTCTAAAGTCTGTAGGGCATCTGAAAGATGGTATTGAATTTGTGTCTTGTCCTACTTGTGGAAGGACTCAAATTGATCTGATTGGAATTGCGAACCAAGTGGAAGATGCGCTAAAAGACAGCAAGAAAAATATTAAAGTCGCAGTTATGGGATGTGTGGTCAACGGACCTGGCGAAGCCAGAGAAGCAGATATCGGTATCGCTGGAGGAAACGGCATGGGACTGATATTCAAGAAGGGCCTCATTATACGAAGAGTGAAAGAAGAGGAGCTGGTAGCAGCTCTTTTAGAAGAAATTGACAAACTGTAAAGATCAGGAAAGGAGGAGGGCTTTGATTGGAAATTAATCACCTGCTCAGCAAAGAGTCCTCACTCTCTGCGTATAAGATTCAGGATGTGCTGAAAGTTGAGTATCTTAAAAAACAAAATCAGTTCAGAGTCTTTCTAAAATCATTCCGGGTTCTGGATCCAAAAGTAAAAGAGCCCATCGGTAATTTCATGAGGAATGTTACAGGACAGGAAAGTGATACCCTGATTGTCAATATCCTGGATAAGCTCACCCACGAGAATATCCAGGATGTTCTCATGGGGATTTTTTTGTCAGAACCGCTTCGGTATAATTTTTTAAAAGATGCAGATGTCCATCTGGCAGAAGGACATCTGAAAATCCAACATTACAGCCCAGCCCTCATTACGAATTTTAGGAGTCATGATGCGGTTAAACATATAGAAACACTGATTTCCCAATATTACGGACAGAGTGTCCATGCGGAAACGGTGCTGAATGTCGCTCTAACTCCTGCAAGGAAAGAACTTGATGTAAATAAAGAGCTTCAGGCAGCAAGACAAGATTCACAAGCCAGTGCAGAGCATAAGGTGGAAGCGCCGAAAATGGTGATGCCTGCCAGAAAAGCATCCTCTGATGAACCTGCAAGGGGGCAGAAAAAATCTCAAGATGAGAACGTCATCTTTGGAAAAGCTATTAAAGAGCCAAGTGTCAGAATCAAAGAACTGGATGACAATGCTGGGATTTGTGTCATAGATGGTGAGGTTTTCAAAACAGATGAGAAGAAACTGAGAAATGGGAAAACCCTTCTTGTGCTGTATGTCACGGATTTTTCCAGCTCTATTGCTGTAAAAGTCTTCCTGAAAGAAGGCGAAGAACTTCCGATTAAGGCAGGCCAAGTTTTTCGGTTCAAAGGGAACGTCACACTGGATATGTACTCGAAAGAGCTGACGATGATCGCACGAGATATCTATAAAATGGAAAAAGTAAAGAGAAAAGATACGGCAGCTGAAAAAAGGGTAGAACTGCATCTGCATACCAATATGAGCAGTATGGATGCCCTGGCTTCAGCGAAGTCTGTTTTTTCACTAGCCAAAGATTTTGGGCACCGTGCTGTGGCCATTACAGACCACGGAGTTGTTCAGGCCTATCCTGAAGCCATGGATCAGGCGAAATCTACAGGGGTCAAAGCAATCTATGGTATGGAAGCCTATGTTGTCAATGACGAGATGAACATCATTGAGAACATAGATGAGACATTGAAAGATCTTGTGATATTCGACATTGAAACCACAGGGTTCTCTTCTATGAATGATAAGATCATCGAAATCGGAGCAGTAAAGGTGAGGGATGGTAAGGTCATTGATGAGTTCTCGGCTTTCATCAATCCAGAGCGGTCCATTCCATCTAAAATCACCGAACTGACTGGAATCACAGATACCATGGTGAAAGATGCTCCTCTTATTGGAGAGGTGATTCTTCAGTTCGAGGATTTCATCAGAAATTCTACGTTGGTTGCTCATAACGCATACTTTGATGTGGGCTTCATTCGGAAGAATCTGGCAGATGTAGGCCGCAGCATTGATAATCCCATTATGGATACAGTACCCATGGCGAGATTCCTCTACCCTGATCTGAAGAGACACCGGCTGGATGTCATTTCAAGACATCTGGGTATAGATATGGGGTCTCATCATAGAGCGGTGGATGATGCCAAGACCACGCACAGGATTCTTCAAAAGTCCATGGAAAAAATGGAAACCATGGGAATCCATTCCTTCAGGGAACTGAATGAGCGGAGCAAAAAAGAGATGGATTATAAAAAACTGCCGATGTATCATACAACAATTCTCGTGAAGAATCTTACTGGTCTTAAGCATTTGTATGAGATGGTCACGGAGTCCCATCTGAAGTCATTCCACATGAAGCCTAGAATCAGAAAAAGTGTTCTGGAACAAAAGAGGGAAGGACTTTTATTGGGATCCGCCTGTATCAATTCAGAGCTTGTACGATATATCATGGAGGGCCGAACGGAAGATGAGATTCTGACCATGGCCTCTTACTATGACTACATCGAAGTACAGCCCGTGGAAAACAATCTGGATCTTCTTAAGGACGGCCGTATTCAGGACATGGAAGGGTTAAGAGACCTAAATAGGAAACTGATCTCTCTTGGTGAATCTCAAGGTAAAATTGTGGTGGCCACTGGAGATGTCCATTACTTGAATAAAGAGGACAAGTTCTATCGGAAAATCCTCCTGGCATCTCAGGGGTACAACAATCAGAATGATGATCTGGATCTGTATTTCAGAAGCACAGATGAGATGCTGGCTTCGTTCTCCTATCTTGGCCGTGACAAAGCCTATGAGATTGTGGTGAAGAACACCAACCTCATTGCAGACAGTATCGAGGACTTTCTTCCCATCCCTAAGGGGACATTCCCACCCAAAATTGATGGGGCGGATGAGGAAATCAGGGAAATGACCATGACGGAAGCACATAAACTTTATGGCGATGTCTTGCCTGAAGTGGTGGAAAAACGTGTGACAAAGGAGCTGAACTCCATCATCAGCAATGGATATGCCGTTCTTTATCTCATTGCGCACAAACTGGTAGCAAAGTCACTTTCTGATGGATACCTGGTAGGATCGAGAGGTTCTGTCGGATCTTCTCTCGTGGCTACTTTTACAGGCATCACTGAAGTGAACGGCCTGCCACCCCATTATCGTTGTCCGTCTTGCAGACATAATGAATTTTTCCTGGATGGAAGTATTTCAAGTGGAGCTGATTTGCCGCTGAAAGACTGTCCTCAATGCGGAACTCCATATGTGAGGGATGGCCATGATATTCCTTTTGAGACCTTCCTTGGGTTTGAAGGAGATAAAGAACCTGATATCGATCTGAACTTCTCGGGAGAGTATCAGGCTGTAGTGCATAAATACACAGAGGAGCTCTTTGGGGAAGGTTATGTGTTTAAAGCAGGCACCATCGGCACGGTAGCGGATAAGACCGCGTATGCCTATGTTAAAAAGTATCTGGAGGAGCGTGAAATGCATCTTCCCACGGCGGAAGTCGAGCGGCTTTCCCTAGGTCTTGTAGGGGTGAAAAGAACCACAGGACAGCATCCTGGAGGCATCATGGTAGTGCCCAGGGACAATGATGTCCATAATTTCACTCCTGTTCAGAGGCCAGCGGATGATCAGTCGTCAGATATCACAACGACCCATTTCGATTATCACTCCATTTCAGGAAGGCTTCTGAAACTTGACATCCTTGGCCATGATGACCCAACCATGCTGAGAATGCTTCAGGACCTGACTGGTATAGACCCCAAATCTCTGCCTCTCAATGATGAGAAGGTTATCTCTCTGTTCACGTCTACAAAAGCCTTGGGGGTAACAGAAGAGGAGCTGGGGATTCCAGTGGGATCCTTAGGTCTTCCGGAATTCGGGACGAAGTTTGTCCGAGGGATGCTTCTGGATACCAGTCCTAAGTCTTTTGCGGACCTTGTGAGAATATCAGGACTTTCCCATGGTACGGATGTTTGGCTGAATAATGCCCAGTATTACATTAAAGAGGGATTCACAACGCTGAGCGAATGTATCAGTACTCGTGATGATATTATGGTGTATCTGATTTATAAAGGGTTACCAGCAAAATATGCATTCACCATCATGGAGAGTGTTCGAAAAGGAAAAGGGCTCAAGGATGAGGACGAAGTCATCATGCGAGAGAACAATGTACCGGAATGGTATATCGAATCCTGCAAAAAAATCAAATACATGTTTCCAAAGGGGCATGCGGTAGCTTATGTCATGATGGCTATGCGTATCGCTTATTTCAAAGTCTACTATCCACTGGCTTATTATGCGGCTTATTATTCCACCAGAGCATCGGATTTTGATGGAGAGCTGATATTGAAAGGCGAAGTGGCTGTGAAGAAACAACTGGAAGAATACTATGAGCTTGGAAACAACATTTCAGCAAAAGAGAAAAACATGATCACGATACTAGAGATTGTTTATGAGATGTACAAGAGGGGGCTAAAGTTCAAACCAGTGGATCTTTACCTGTCTCATGGCTCTAAGTTTCTCATCGAAGAAGGTGAAATCAGACCGCCTCTGAGCTGTCTCGTGGGTGTGGGGGTGAATGCAGCCACGTCCATTTATGAGGAAGCCCAGAGAAGTCCTTTCATTTCTAAGGAGGATCTCCGATTACGCTGCAAGATTTCTAAAACAGTCATTGAAACGTTATCAAATTGTGGCGCTCTTGAAGGTATGGACGAGACAAACCAGCTCTCTCTCTTCAATCTGTAGGGGTTGAATTTCTCCAAATACTATGTTATTATTTATAAGAAGAATAACTTTGAACTTGAAGAGTGGGCAAAACCCGCTCTTTCGTTTTGTGTGGCGCAACTGTAATCTAGTTGCGTTTTTCATTAGGAAAAAACTGAAAACACAAAACAAAATTGTCAAATAATTATAATGGGGTGAGACCATGGAAAAATGGAAGGAACTGGAACCGCTATTCCAGAAAGAAATTGAAGCTTTGGGATATGGTATGTATCACATGGAATATGTCCATGAGGACGGAATGAACATTCTTCGATTCTATATTGAACATGAGAACGGAATTGCTCTTGCGGACTGCGAAGCAGTTTCCAGAAGGATCAGTGACATTCTGGATGAGAAGGATCCGATTTCTGAAGATTACAATCTGGAAGTTTCATCACCAGGAGTTTTCAGGACTTTATTCACTAAAGCTCATATGGAAGCAGCTGTGGGAGAAAAAGTTCAGATAAAAACGAAGAAACCGGTGGACGGTTCCAAGAAGTTCATTGGCGTCCTGAAGGAAGTTCAGAGTGGAGGGCTTCTTGTTGAAAAAGACAAAAAGTCATTGGAAGTTACATTTGAAAATCTTCGCAGTATCAATATTGAAGTAGATTTGTAAAAATTCTAAGGAGGATAAAATGGCAAAGGCAACTGTGAAAAAGAAAGATGAAGTTATTCTGGCATTAAAAGCCATCGCAGAGGAAAAGGGAATCAGTGAGGAGATGCTTTTTGAGACACTCGAAGATGCGATGATTGCAGCATATAAAAAAAATTATGTAAATTCCGGATCTCAGAACGTTAGAGTCAACATCGATAGAGAGACAGGTGAAATCAAGGTATTCTCTTTGAGAAGAATTGTAGAAGAAGTGATGGATCCGCAAGATGAGATTTCTCTGGAAGAAGCAAAAGAAATCGATCCTAGATATGAACTGCTGGATGTGGTGGAGAACGAAGTGACTCCTGCTAATTTTGCGCGTGTGGCCGCTCAGTCTGCGAAGCAGATTGTCACACAGAGAATTAAAGAAGCGGAAAGAAGCATTCTCTATAATCAGTATCATGAAAAAGAATTTGATGTGATCATGGGAACTGTTCAAAGAAAAGACAAGGGAAATATTTATATCGACCTTGGAAAGACAGAAACAGTTTTGACACCTCAGGAACAGATTCCTGGAGAGAATTATCAGTTCAATGACAAGATTCTGCTGTATATCGTGGAAGTGAAGCAGAATCCGAAGGGGCCGATGATTTCCGTATCTAGAACCCATCCTGGGCTGGTCAAAAGGCTTTTTGAAAAGGAAGTGCCTGAAATCTATGAAGGAATTGTAGAAATCAAGGCTATTTCCAGAGAAGCTGGTTCAAGAACAAAGATTGCTGTGTATTCAAATGATTCAGAAGTGGAGCCAATGGGTGCTTGTGTTGGGCCAAGAGGAACAAGAGTACAGAACATCGTGAATGAACTGAGAAACGAAAAAATCGACATCATCAAGTGGTCCAAGGACCCTAAAGAGTTCATTGCCAATGCTTTAAGCCCTGCTAAAGTTCTGGATGTTATCATCATGAATGAAGGAAACGCCTGCAAGGTAGTGGTGGAAGACAACCAGCTGTCTCTGGCCATTGGTAAAGAAGGTCAGAACGTAAGGCTTGCGGCAAAACTTACTGGATGGAAAATTGACATCAAGAGCAAGAAGCAGTATGAGCAGGAACTTCTGGAGAAAGCGGAACTGGAAGAAGATGTGGTAAGAACAGAAGAAATTCTAGTGGACGCAGTCACTGAAGAAGCTGAAACAGCATCTGAACTTATGGAGGATACTGATATCCAAGAGGAAGATTCAGAAGCTTAATTAAACTGGAAAGAGAGGTGTTTTACGTGAAGGTGAAAAAAATACCAATGAGAATGTGCACCGGCTGCATGGAGATGAAACCCAAAAAGGAACTGATTCGTGTGGTGAAGAACAAAGAAGGAGAAATTTCTCTGGATTTGGTTGGGAAAAAGCCCGGCAGAGGTGCATATGTTTGCAAGAGTACAGATTGTCTGGAAAAGGCCTTTAAGACCAAAAGACTGTCTAGAAACTTGGAAACCACGATCAGCCAGGAGATCTACGATGATCTTCGGAAGGCGGTGGAAATTGGATAAAATGCTGTCCTTCCTGGGACTGACAAGAAAGTCCGGGAATTTGATCTTGGGATACAACAAGAACGAGGAAGCCATCAAGATGAGAAAGTTGTATCTTCTGATCTTGTCTAAAGGTGCTTCTGAGAATACGAAGGATAAGTTCAAAGGTTACTGTGAAAAGTATAAAGTGCCTTATATTGAGGATTTCACTCCTGATGAATTAGGATATGCATTGGGTTATGAAGGAATTGCGGTTGTAGGAGTTTCTGACCGGAACATGGCAAGAAAACTCGAAGAACATTACAACAGCAAACGAATGGAAGAATAAAAACGGAGGTGGTCCTATTGTCAAAAATCAGAGTGTATGAGCTTGCAAAGGAACTAGAAATATCAAGTAAAGAGTTGATCGCGTTACTAAAGGATGAATTTGGAATAGAGGTTAAGAATCATATGAGTGTTGTGGAAGAAGAAGATGCTGCACTCATCAAGGAACTTCTAGGAGGTTCAGAGGGAAATAAAGAAGCGATTAAGGAAGAGTCCATGGATACAGCAGGTAAAGTTACGAAGAGTATCGTGGATGAATATGAGGAGATTCTTGAAGAAGAAGTTGTAAACCTCGCAAAGAAGAAGAAGAAAACAAGAAGAGAACTGGCACAGGAACAGCTTGAAGCCGAAGAAGCGGCTCTGGCGAATATGAAGGTTGAAATCGGTGAGTTTATCACAGTCAAGGAGTTTGCTGATAAACTCGGCAAGCCAGTGGCAGAAGTTATAAAGGCACTGATTTTCACTGGAATTATGGCTGGTATCAATCAGGAAATTGATTTTGAGACAGCTGAAAAGGCTGCAAAACGTCTGGAAATCGACATCGTGAAGAGTAAAGATGATGCATCAGGAATATCAGATGAAAAAGAAGAAGATCTGCTGGATGTCCATCTGGAAAAAAGACCTCCGATTGTTACGGTAATGGGTCACGTTGACCACGGTAAGACATCACTTCTGGATGCTATCCGTAAGGCGAAAGTAACGGAAAGCGAAGCTGGAGGTATTACTCAGCACATCGGAGCCTACACCATCACCATCAATGGTGAAAAGATTACTTTCCTCGATACTCCAGGACATGAAGCTTTCACAGCCATGAGAGCAAGAGGAGCACAGGTAACAGATATTGTTATTCTGGTTGTTGCAGCGGATGATGGTATCATGCCTCAAACTGCAGAAGCGATAAACCACTGTAAGGCAGCGAATGTTCCGATGATTGTTGCCATCAACAAGATTGATGTTGAGGGTGCAAACATTGACAAAGTGAAGCAGGAACTTACTGAGTATGGTCTTGTGGCAGAAGAATGGGGTGGAGACACCATCTGTGTGCCAGTTTCTGCAAAGCAGAGAATGGGTATTGATGATCTTCTTGAAATGGTTCTTCTTACTGCTGAAGTTGAGGAGCTGAAAGCAGACCCAAACAGAAGAGCGGCAGGAACAGTGATTGAATCTGAGCTTGATAAGGGCCGTGGACCTGTAGCAACACTTCTTGTACAGAAGGGTACCCTCAATGTTGGGGATTCTATTCTTGTAGGAAGCACCTATGGCCGAATCCGTGCGATGTTTGATGACAAGGGGAAGAAAATCAAGAGTGCTGGACCATCCATACCTGTAGAAATTCTTGGACTTTCAGAAGTGCCTCAGGCAGGAGATAAGTTCCATGAAGTAAAAGACGAGAAGACAGCCAGAGGTATGGCTGAAGCAAGAAAGATCAAGGAGAAGAGTCTCCAGCAGAGTACGATGAGAGTATCTCTGGAAGATCTGTACAGCCAGGTGAAGGAAGGTAAAATCAAAGAACTTCCAATCATCATCAAGGCAGACGTACAAGGTTCCATTGAAGCGCTAAAAGGCACACTGGAGAAACTTTCCACCGATGAGATCAAGGTTCGTGTGATTCATGGTGGTGTTGGAGCGGTGACAGAGACGGATATATCTCTGGCGGCAGCATCCAATGCGGTTGTTATCGGATTTAATGTCAGACCTGACAATAATGCGCAGGTTCTCGCAGAAAAGGAAAAAGTATATGTGAAGACCTACAGAGTCATTTATCATGCGGTGGATGACATCAAGGCTGCCATGATCGGTATGCTTGCACCAGAGATTAAAGAAGTGGTTCAGGGCCGTGTAGAAATCAGACAGACATATAAAGTTTCAGCCATTGGTACCATCGCTGGATGCTATGTGCTGAATGGTAAAATCACAAGAAACTCTGAGATCAGACTTCTTAGAGATGGTGTCATCATCCATGAAGGAAAGCTTGCTTCTCTTAAGAGATTTAAAGACGATGCGAAGGAAGTTCTTACAGGATTTGAATGCGGACTTTCTATTGAAAAGTTTAACGAAATCAAGGAAGGCGATATCATAGAAGCTTATGTGATGGAGTCTATTGTACGTAAAGAACTGTAAGAATTATGTTAGATAGTGAGAAATGAGGTGAAAGTATGGCAAAGTACAGAACGGGAAGAATCAACGAAGAGATGAAGAAAGAGATTTCTTCCATCATCATGAATGGACTCAAAGATCCCCGGATTAGCGCCATGATTACCATTACCGATGTGGAAGTCACATCAGATCTAAGATATGCAAAAGTATATGCGAGCATTTTTGGGACAGAGAAACAGAAAGAAGAATCATTCCTAGGACTGAAAAACTCTGCAGGATTTATCCGAAGAGAAGTGGGAAAGAGAATTCAGCTGCGCTATGTACCTGAACTGATTTTTGTGATGGATGACACCATCGACAAAGGAATGCATATAGATGAGCTGATCCGAAAAGCCAATGAGCAAAAAGGAAATTAAGTATGATATTGCGGGATATAGCAGATAAAATTCTCGAATTCAATAAAATTGCTGTGGTTGCCCATGCATCTCCCGATGGGGATGCTGTGGGCAGTACCTTAGGCTTGACGCTAGGGCTGAGAAGCATCGGTAAAGATGTGGATGTGCTCTCAAAAGAACCAGGACCAGAGGTTCTATCCTATCTTCCACTATATGAGGAATATGGAAATAAGAACACGTTGAGGGATGATCGGACACTGCTGTTGTGTCTTGACTGTGGCAACAAAGACCGTCTTTCTATGGAAAGAGATGGTTTTTCAGACATATTCAAAATAAATATTGACCACCACGTTTCCAATGAAATGTATGGGGATCAAAACTATGTGGACAGCAAATCAGCATCTACAGCTGAAATAGTATTTGAACTGCTGGAAGAACTGGGTGTAGAAGTGACTGAACCCATGGCGGAGTGCCTGTATACAGGGATTGTCATGGATACCGGAAGCTTCAGGTTTCCAAGTACGACATCGAAAACACTGTGCATCACATCAAAGCTACTGGAGACCGGCGTTAATTTCTCTAAAATTCAACGGATGCTCTTTGCCACGTCTCCGTTCAAGCAAGTAAAGCTTTTAGGGCGTGCACTGATGACTCTTGAGAGTCATTTTGAAGGCAGAGTGTCCATGATGAATTTGGAAGCCAATGACTTCAATGTTTTATCCATATCGGATCGGGATACTGGAGATATTGTGAATTACGGACTGGAACCGAAGGAAACTGAAGTGTCTATTCTTTTCAAAGAAGCGGAAGGGTTTTACCGGGTCAGTGTGAGAACAAAAGAGTATCTGGATGCCAGCGCATTATGTGCTGTGTTTGGTGGTGGTGGGCACGTCCGTGCAGCGGGGTGCAACATCGAAGCAGAAGATCTTGCACAGGCGAAAACCCGTATACTTGCTGAGATTGAAAGGATGATGACATCTTGAATGGTGTACTGAACATTTATAAAGAAAGAGGCATGACATCATTCCAGGTGGTGGCTTCGGTGAAACGTATCACCGGCATCAAAAAGGTTGGTCATACTGGAACTCTTGATCCGGAGGCAGAAGGGGTTCTTCCAGTTTGTGTTGGGAGAGCAACAAAGCTTGTGGATTACATAATGGACGGGGAAAAGATATACCGTGCTTCGTTTCAGTTTGGTAAAATATCAGATACGTTGGATGCTTTTGGGGAAGTTCAGGAAACTGGAGAACCTCTTCCAAAGCTGGCAAATGTTACTGAAGCGCTTCAGTCTTTTATGGGCACAACAAAACAGATTCCACCTATGTTCTCAGCGCTTAAAGTTCAAGGGAAAAGATTATATGAACTTGCTAGAGATGGGAAGGAAATCCCCCGTGAGGCACGTGTGATCCATGTATCTGAAATACACCTGATTGATTATGACGAAAGTTCAGGTGAAGGTTCATTTCTATTATGCTGCTCTAAGGGAACTTACGTAAGAAGCATCATTGATGATCTGGGACGAATGCTTGGTTCCGGTGCGATAATGACTGGTCTTGTCCGTGAAGCCACAGGTGGATTTCAGAAGGATGCATCTGTTACACTGAGCCGGCTTGAACAGGAAGGCGTAGAGAAATATCTGATCGGTATGGAGGAAGTTCTGAAGAGTTTTCCTGCATTGATCGTTCCGGATGTTTTCTTGAATCTTATCGTCAATGGTGTGAAAGTAAAAGATCAAAGATTGGTTTCTAGTATAAAGGCAGGACACTATAAGGGATTGGATGGTCAAGGCAAGCTTCTTGGAATCCTTGAACGGACGGAAGATATCCTCTATTTGAAACTAAATCTGATGTGAGGTTAAAAATGATTGTGATAGACGAAAATATCAAAGGGGAATTCAAAGAAGGGACGTATATTGCTTTGGGCAGTTTTGACGGACTGCATAAAGGGCATATGACACTGATCCATAAAGTGGTGGATGAGGCTATGGCTGATGGGCTTAAGAGTGCGGTCTATACCTTCAAGAACCATCCTTTGACTGTAGCAAAACCGGAGCTTGCACCAAAGCTTCTTATGGATAACCAGCAGAAGATCCACTTGTTAAAAGCTAAGGGGGTGGACGCGACAATCTTTGTCTCCTTCACCATGGAATATATGCAAACAGAAGCGGAAGAATTTATTCTGAGTCTCATTCATGACTTTAATGCAAAGGGCTTCGTTGTAGGATTCAACTATAAGTATGGATACCAGAACAAAGGGAATGTTGATACATTAAGAGAAATGTCTGAACGATATGGATTTAAACTATTTGTCATGGATGCCGCTCTGAGTAATGATGATATCATCAGCAGCACAAGAATCAGAAACCTCATTTTGAAAGGACAGATCAAAGAGGCCAATGAACTTCTCTTTGAGCCGTTTATGCTGAGAGGGACTGTGATCGGTGGGAAAAAACTAGGGCGGAAAATCGGTTTTCCAACAGCAAATATGAGTTATGACACCAAATATGTGATTCCCAAGACTGGGGTTTATTATACGAATCTCATGCTGGATGGGACTTTGCATAAAAGCATAACATCAGTGGGATACAATCCAACTGTGGACGGAAAGTCCTTAAGTATTGAAACCTTTATTCTCGATTTTGACCGTGAGATCTACGGAGAAGAAGTGAAGCTCTATTTTGTAGAGTATATGCGGGATGAAGAGAAGTATGCAAGTTTAGATGAGCTGGTGGAACAGCTTAAGAAAGATGAGGATTATGCAAGAAATCAGGTGCTTTCTACATTATTGTAATTGAAGTATAAGTTCTGATATGGTATAATACCTAACGAACCATGAACTACGTGATTAGGGTTGCTATCTTTTTTCGTGGTCATAGGGGATAAAATTTAGGAGGTACAGCAAAATGGATAAGGCAAGAAAGCTTGAAATCATCCAGGAACACGCAAGACATGAAGGGGACACTGGTTCACCAGAAGTGCAGATCGCACTGCTTACAGAGAGAATCAACTCTTTGACAGGGCATCTGAAGTTCCATAAGAAGGATCACCATTCCAGAAGAGGTCTTCTGATGATGGTAGGTCAAAGAAGAGGTCTTCTGAACTATCTGATGGCTGAAGATATTGAAAGATACAGAGATATCATTGCTAAGCTTGGAATCAGAAGATAATTAAAAAATGTGCTCTGAGCCTGCTTTTCTAAAGCAGGCTTTTAGTATATACTGGTCTTAAAGCTTTATATTAAGTGAACATGCTACAATGAGCCGGAGAAGCTTATTATAGAAGAATATCTGAAGTTTTTTAAAAATCAAAGAATACGACAGTGTTGATTTTTTGATTTTTAAAAAATCTATCGGATTGAAATCTTTAGTGCTTTTCTTCAGCTCTTTGGGCAAAGAAAAGGAGATGAATTCATGCAAATTAAAAAAGAAATCCAAGTAGCTGGAAGAAATTTCGGTATTGAATTTGGAGAGAGAGGAATGCTGTCTGATGCGGCAATCTTCATGAATTACGGTGAAACAGTGGTTATGGTCAACGCCAATGCTTCTGAAAAGCCAAGAGACGGTATCGATTTTTTCCCATTGGCAGTGGATTATGAAGAAAAAATGTATGCCGTAGGTAAAATCCCTGGCGGTTTTATCAAAAGAGAAGGAAGACCTACAGAAAAGGCGATTCTTTCAGGCAGAGCCATTGACAGACCACTGCGTCCGTTGTTCCCCAAGGGATACAGAAATGACGTACAGGTTGTCTGTTCAGTTCTTTCTGTAGAAAATGACAACTTGCCGGAGATACTTGCAATTAATGGTGCAGCTTTTGCTCTTCTGATTTCTTCAGTTCCATACACAACACCTTTGGCGGCTGTTATGGTAGGACTTGTGGATGGAGAGTTTATCTTGAATCCAACGTCCAAAGAAAGAGAAGAAAGCTTACTGAGCTTAACCGTCTGTGCCACAGAACACCGTGTCATGATGATTGAGGCAGGAGCGAAAGAAATTGATGAGGACACCATGATCGCAGCCATCGACTTCGGGTTCAAGGCATGTCAGCCGATCATAGCGATGCAGAAAGAAATCACTGCTGCATACGGAAAAGAAAAGAAAGTTCCTGTACTTTATACATTGAATCAGGATCTTGAACAGGAAGTAAGAGCTTTTGCAAAGGATCTGATTTCTGAAGCAATGCACATGGTAGACAAGGATGAAAGAAGCAAGAAGATTGACGAAGTCAAGACCAAGGTTGCTGAAGCATTCAATGAAAAATATCCAGAAGGAAAGAGCGATATTGCTGAAACACTATATCTTCTTCAGAAGGAAACCGTGCGCGATATGGCGATTCTGGAACATAAGAGAATAGATGGAAGAGCATTTGATGAAATCCGTCCATTGGCAGCAGAAGTTGCAGTTCTTCCAAGAACCCATGGTTCAGGAATTTTCTCAAGAGGTTCAACACAAGTTATGGCCGTAACCACCTTAGGTGCCATCGGTGATATCCAGATTCTTGATGGAGTCAGTGAAGAAGAAAGCAAGAGATACATTCATCACTATAACTTCCCATCTTACTCTGTTGGTGAAACAAGACCAATGAGAGGGCCTGGAAGAAGAGAAATTGGACATGGAGCTCTTGCTGAAAAAGCATTGGAGCCGCTGATACCAAATGAAGTAGACTTCCCATACACCATCCGTGTTGTTTCTGAAGTTCTATCATCCAATGGTTCCACATCACAGGCTTCTGTATGTGCGTCCACCTTGGCACTTCTTGATGCTGGTGTTCCACTAAAGAGACCTGCTGCAGGTATTGCTATGGGTCTGTTTACAACAGATGATCTTTCCATGGAAGAGATCGTGACAGATATTCAGGGTGTGGAAGATTTCTTCGGAGATATGGACTTCAAGGTAGCTGGAACATCAAAGGGAATCACTGCCATTCAGGTAGATACAAAGATTGCTGGTCTTTCTCCTGCATGTATTGAAAAATCCATCAGAGATGCAAAAACCGCAAGATTTGAAATTCTTGAAGTGATGGAGAGCGCCATTGTAGAACCAAGACCAGAAGTTTCAAAATATGCACCAAAGATCACTACACTTCAGATTAATCCAGACAAGATCAGAGATGTCATCGGAAGCGGTGGTAAGGTGATCAATAAGATCATTGCTGAAACCGGCGTGAAGATCGATATCGATGATACTGGAAAGGTATTCGTCGGCGGACCAGACATCGAAATGGTGAAAAAGGCCGTTGCGATTATTGAAGGTATCGTGAAGGAAGTAGTACCTGGTGAGATATACTTAGGTAAAGTAATCAAGATTATGCCATTCGGCGCATTTATCGAGATTCTTCCAAACAAAGAAGGGCTTTGCCATATTTCAAAACTTGATATGAAGAGAGTGGAGAAAGTGGAAGATGTTGTAGAGATTGGAGACGAAATTCTGGTTAAAGTTACAGAAATTGATCAGCAAGGCAGAATCAATCTTTCAAGAAGAGATGCTCTTATTGAAATGGAAAAGAAAGAAAAAGAAGCAAAAGAAGTAGAATAACAGACAAAGGGACAGGCTGAATGCCTGTCCCTTCTTAATAGGGTAGAGTGTGCACAGGTGTAACCACAGGTTTTCCGTCCTGGCCCAGAAGAACGGTTAATCCCGCTCCGTATCCTGCTGAGTGATACAGATAATTGACACCCGTTTCTTTATCCACCCAGATTTCCATCACGTTGAGTTTTCCTTGGCTGAAAGTCTTAATGAACCGATCGTCTGTTTTCATGATATTCCTCTCCTTAATCTGCTCTATTTTTGAAAGTATATCATAGAGTGGATGAAGATAAAACAATTGTTTGATTTCTGCCGTTTCCTGATTTCAAATAAAGAGATGATTGTGATAGAATATAGATGATATCGAATTTACAGAGATTACGGAGGTAGTTTTTTTGAAAGAAACAACCACAGAACAGAAGACTGCTTCTGTCAGAAAAAAGAGTACAAATAGTTCTGCGAAAAAAACTGGAACTGTCAGAAAACAGGCAGCAACCAAGACGAAAAGAACCCCGCAGAGAAAAGGAAGCCGTAAAACGGCGAATGACAAGCAAAAAGATTTTTATCATGAACTTATTGGTCTAGCGCTCCTTGGTGTCGGCATTTTCTCGCTGATATCTATGCTGTCAACAAGTGTAGGCATATTAGGGGAAACCATACGAGACATGCTGGTCTCTACTTTAGGTGCCATGGCTTATGTGTTCCCTCTTTTAGTACTGCTCATGGGTTCATCACTGATTCTAAGGAAGCCGCAATTGTTCTCCAATAAGAAGACCTATGGAGTGCTTCTGATCGCAGTGATTACTGCAATGCTCCTTTCACTGAACAGAATGGAGTCGGTGCATCGGGAAGGGTTCCTGGTGACGCTTAAGAATCTCATGAACATTGATGATGTGAATCATGGTGGGATTTTTGGTCTGATTCTTGCAGTTCCTCTCTACAGACTGATTGGACCTTTTGGTACCTATATTGTAGCGGGATGCCTTTATGTTGTTGCGCTGGTGCTGATTTTCAACACCACCATTTATGATTTCTTAAGAAAGACCAATGAGCAGAGAAGAACCGCCAAGGGAAAACTGGAAATCAGAAGAGAAGAAAAGAAGAGATACAGAGCTCAAAAGCAAGAACAGAAGCAAGAATTGAAGAATGAAGAGAAAATCGTTGAAGAGAAGCTGAAGATACTGGAAATGATGAACAGTAATGAAGAGCGGACGATTGATGCGGTGGATCAGGAGACCAAGTCGCCTTTTGTCCACCTGGATGTGGAGGACTCCGAAGGTCTCCTCAAGACCGTTCTAAGGGAAGATGATTTATCAAAGGAATTATTGGTTGAGAAATCTGATACACCTGAGACTTTATCAGAAATCACAGTTGAAATGTCATCTGAAAAATCTCAGGACCAGCGGGATGAAGACACGGCTCAAAAAGAACAGCTGGAAAAGCCTAAGATCACCAGAGAAAAAAGGAAGACGACGTCTCCTCTAGAAGAAATTGCAGGTGAACAGATGGGGCTTGAAGAACTTGAGAAGCCAACTTACGAGTTTCCGGAAATTGCGCTGCTGAAACAAAACATCAAAGGTATGCTGGCAAATGAAGACCGGGATGAAATTCTGGAGAATGCAAAAAAACTGGAAGACACCCTGATGTCATTTGGGGTAGAAGCAAGAGTGATTCATGTTTCAAAAGGTCCTTCGGTTACCAGATATGAACTTCAGCCAAAAGCAGGCGTAAAGGTTTCTCGGATCGTGAACTTGTCTGATGATATTGCGTTAGCCCTCGCTGCAAGAGGAGTACGTATCGAAGCGCCGATTCCAGGAAAAGCTGCAGTTGGTATTGAAATTCCGAATAAGGAGACCACTGCGGTCTATTTGAGAGAAGTAATTGAAGACTCGAAGTTCCAACGAAGCACAAGTAAAATTTCGGTTGCTTTGGGGAAGGATATATCGGGTGAGGCCATTATCGGTGACTTATCGAAAATGCCTCATGTCCTGATTGCTGGAGCCACCGGATCAGGAAAAAGTGTGTGCATAAATTCACTGATCATCTCGATTCTATACAAGTACGATCCAGAGCATGTTCGGCTTCTTATGGTGGATCCAAAAGTGGTGGAGCTCAATGTCTATAATGGCATTCCTCATCTTCTTATTCCTGTTGTGACAGATCCGAAGAAGGCCGCTGGAGCACTGAATTGGGCAGTGAATGAAATGACGAGAAGATACCAGTCCTTCGCCGAATATGGTGTGCGTAACATTGAAGGATTCAATGAGCTGACAAAAAAGAACAAAGAACTGAAAAGCCTCCCTTATATTGTAATTATCGTTGATGAGCTGGCTGATCTTATGATGGTTTCCGCCAACGAAGTGGAAGACTATATTGCAAGACTTGCCCAAATGGCTAGAGCTGCCGGTATGCATCTGGTGATTGCTACACAAAGGCCATCTGTAGATGTTATTACTGGTGTGATTAAAGCGAACATCCCATCGAGAATTTCATTTGCGGTGTCCAGTGCCATTGATTCCAGAACGATTCTTGATTCTGGTGGAGCGGAAAAGCTGTTAGGAAAAGGCGATATGCTTTACTATCCTGTGGGCGAACAGAAACCCAAGAGAATACAGGGAGCATTCATCTCGGAAGAAGAAGTTGAAGCAATTGTATCCAGGATTAAGGTTCAGAAAGATCAGCTTCTTTATGACCAGGAAATTATGGAGCATATTGAAAAAGGTCGAAGTGAGCAAGATGACAGCGAAGAAGGGGATGAGCTCTATCAGGAAGCGGTTAAAGTTGTGGTTGAGAACCAGCAGGCTTCAACATCCTTTTTACAGCGGAAAATGAGAATTGGATATAATAGAGCTGCAAGAATTATGGACCAGCTGGAGGAGCGAGGGGTCATCTCACAGCGGGACGGCTCAAAACCAAGGCAGGTTCTCATGTCAGAGTATCAGTTACGGGATGAGTAGTTCTTGTGAAATGTATTAGAATATGAGATGATATAGCTAGAATTAAAGTTTTTGGTATAAACTTATCAGTAGTAAAAATAAAGAAATGAGACAATACGAAAGTTGGAGTGGATAATATGAATTTACCAAATAAGCTGACATTATTTAGAATGATTTTAGTTCCTGTTTTTTTAGTCCTAATCTCCGTGAAAGCAATTCCATTTAATTTTACTTTAGCCACTGTGATTTTTATCGTGGCTGCCTACACCGATCATTTAGATGGTAAGATTGCAAGGAGAGATAATCTCATCACAAATTTTGGGAAATTCATGGACCCATTGGCAGACAAACTTCTTGTCACATCGGCACTGATCGCGCTTGTTGAATACAATCAGATTGGCGCTTGGGTCGCAGTTGTGGTAATTTCAAGAGAGTTTGCAGTATCAGGATTAAGAACCATTGCAGCGAATGAAGGGGTTGTCATTGCCGCGAGTATATGGGGCAAAATCAAAACAACAACTCAGATCATTGCAATCGTATCTATGCTGATACAGCTGATTTCCACTCATGAGGAGTATTTGATTGAACTTTTCAAGTCTGCGCCTTTCTTGGGCTCATTCTTCAGTATTTTCCCACCTGTGGCAATGTATGTTGCGGTGTTCTTTACGATCATGTCAGGATTGGATTACTTTAAAAACGGATGGGCATATATTGATACCAATAAGTAGCAGATGGATTTACGGTCACAGGATTGTGGCCGTTTTTTTATTTCTTCAAGTTCTGATTCAATAAAGGAAGTATCACTTATGTACACCTTATAGACATATAGTAAAAAAGATGTAATGTTTCCATGTCGTTTTTTTGAAAATTATGAATGGAAATGCATGGAAATACGCGAACATGGAACATTGTGAAAACAGTTGAAAACACTAGTTTAGAATCGTTGACGCGGTACTTTCGATAAAGCTATAATAACCTCAAGATTACAAGAAGTGATCAAACTCATTTATCTAAGGAGGTATTATAACATGCCAGAAGTTACAAATATTATTGTATGGTTGATACTCGGTGGAGTATCAGGATGGATTGCCAGTATGATTGCCGGGAAGGATGCCAAGATGGGCGTTCTTGCAAATATTATTGTCGGTATCATTGGTGCATTTATTGGCGGATGGGTCGCAGGTCTTCTAGGGCTTGGACCAGCAACAGGACTCAATATCTGGAGTTTTATTGTATCAGTCATTGGCGCATTGATTCTATTGTGGATCATCGGTCTAGTGAGCAAGAGATAGCATAAGGAGGTAAAAGTTATGCCAGAAGTATCAAATATTATTGTATGGATTATATTAGGTGGAGTATCCGGATGGATTGCCAGCATGATAGCAGGGAAAGATGCCAAGATGGGTATCCTAGCAAATATCATTGTGGGTATTATCGGTGCATTTATCGGTGGATGGGTCGCAGGTCTTCTAGGACTTGTGCCAGCAACTGGGCTTAACATCTGGAGTTTCATAGTATCTGTTGTAGGCGCATTGATTCTATTGTGGATCATTGGTATGGTCAGCAAAAGATAAGGTCATACAAAAAAAAAGGAGCGGGAATCCCGCTCCTTTTTCGTGTATAAAAAGATTATTGAACATCAGGCATTGATTCAGCAAACATGAGAAAATCCTTATAAGTGCCTTCATGGTCAGCAGTGTATTCGAGGCTTTTCCGGTTGAGAAGATGGTTTGTGATGAGATACGTTGTTATTCCCAAAGCGCCTGCAGCAAGGTCTTCCTCAGCATCGTTTCCGACCATCATACATTCCTGGGGGTTCTTTCCAATGGTTTCCAGAATCTCGCTGTAGTATTCGACGTTGGGTTTGCAGTAATGACTGTCTTCAAAGTAGGTGATATGTGAAAAATCCTCATGAACAAGCTCTGCCCATTGGATTCTCTGATCTATCGCAAATTTTGGGAATAGGGGATTGGTAGCAATGACCAGCTCATATCCTTTTTCTTTCAGTATTTTCAGCGCTTCCAGCATATCAGTGTTTTTGTTTACCGCATCCCGCAGGACAGAAAAATCATTTTCATAGTAGTGGATGAAGTGCTTTTGAAAAGCTGGCAGCTCCTCTCCGACATGTTCTTTCATGACACTCATAAATACTTCTTCATTGGTACGATTCTCCTTGTTTTTCACCATGGCTTTCACAGAGCTGTAAAGCATCGCCAGGAACTTATCGGGCGCAATGATGGACTTAAAAACGTTAGATAGACTGGTATAATAGATTTCTTCAAATTCTTTCATATCAATGGAAAGCAGCGTGCCGTCCAAATCAAATAATATTGTAGTTATTTTTTTCAAAATGGATCCTCCTAAGCATTATAGACAATCAGCGCATTTTTATTGCTGTCTTTTTCTGAATAGCAGATTTCAATCACCTGCTCTTTTTTTATGTGATACTTATTTAAAGTTTCCTGGACCTTTTTTTCGATGTCTTCATTCTTGTTGACATAAACAAGTTTAGTTCTTTTCATGCATGACCCTCCGCTTGAACAGATAATAGATTTTCATCAGTGTGAACACCATAAGGATCCCAATTGCCAGTGCCCCAGAAGCCATAATCGTTGTAATTCCTTCTCTGAGAGCACCATTATAGTCACCTTCCAGAGATTTGAGCATGGTATGGTAAAGGCCGCTTCCTGGAACCAGGGGAATGAGCCCTGGTGTTATATAACTGGTGACAGGTGTTCTCATTTTTCGGGCCATGAGCTCACCGTAATAGGTAAAAGCCACCGCTCCGAAAAAGAAGGCTACATTTGGATCGCTGAAGTAGCTGAGAGACTCACTGTAGAAGAGCCAGCCCAGAGAACCGCCAAATGCTGAGAGAAAAGCAGTTTTTCTGTTGAGATTGAAGATGTAAGCAAAACTGAGTGAGGCCATATAGGCCATAATAAGCTCAACCAACATCTTACACACCTCCCAAAAGCGCCAGAACTGTTCCAGCACCTATAGCAATACCTACAGCGATAAGAAATGCTTCCATTCCTTTTGAGACCCCAGAGAGGTAGTCTCCCATCAGAATGTCCCGGATTGCATTTGTGAAAGCAATTCCTGGGACCAGAAGCATGATGGATCCAATGGTTATAATATCTTTATTGGGGGATAGAGGTATGGTTCTTGTAAACAGGTGAACCAGAAGAGCCACAAGAGCACCACCGATGATGTTGATGAAAATTCCGTTCAGTTTTATTTCTCTGGTTCCCAGCTGCAGAAGCCTGACGCAGATTCCGATGACCAGTGCAATGAGAGAATCGATGAATGTTCCACCAAACAGTACAGTAAAAGAGAACCCGCACATAGCAGCCATGATCAGCTGGAAGAATATGCTGTAAGGTCTCTTGTCTGAAATTTCCTGGAGTCTTTTTTCAAGTGAATCCAGAGGGATCTGTTTCTCCATGAGTTCTCTCGATAAAGAGTTTACCAGTGCAACTTTTTCTAAATCAATATTGCTTTTTTGTACGCGGCGTATGAGAGATACAATGGTACCATCTTCTTCTGTAAGGGATACCATGATGCCAGTAGGAGTCACAAAACTCTCCGCATCTAGTTTATTATAGGATTTTAGAATCATACGGATTGTTTCTTCTACTCTGTAGATTTCACCACCGGATTCTAAAATGATCTGTCCTGCCATTGTGGCAAGTTTGATTAATCTTTGATTGTCCATTCATTACCACCTCATTAGTCTTCTTCCATTATAAAGGAACGTCCTGTGATTTCAAACAAAAGATGGTAAATCTCTTACGGAGATAAATTCGCCCTGAATCCAGGTGAAAATATGATCTGTTTTTGAAATAAATGCTAAGAAAACCATTACATATAAGACACGAATACTGTCATCTTCGTAATTCGTGTTTTTCAATGGATTTTCAATATACAAAAAGAGCATGGATTGATATGATTAAACCGTATGAGTCATTAAATTCAAACAAATATCATTCCAGGGGGTAGAAATGAACAGCAGGTATTTAAAAGAACAGGATGCAGAAATCTTCGAACTCATCGAAGAGGAAGAACAGAGACAGGAGTATAACATTGAACTCATCGCTTCAGAGAATTTCACATCAAAAGCAGTGATGGAAGCCATGGGAACTGCACTGACCAACAAATATGCAGAAGGATATCCGAACAAGAGATACTACGGCGGATGCCATGTGGTGGATAAAATTGAAACCTTGGCCATCGAGAGAATGAAAGAGCTGTTTCATGCAGAACATGCAAATGTGCAGCCTCATTCAGGAAGCCAGGCGAATATGGCGGTATATATGGCGGTTCTGGAGCCAGGGGATAAAATACTCGGAATGGACCTTTCCCACGGCGGGCATTTGACCCATGGAAGTCCAGTGAACTTCTCAGGGAAGCTCTATCACTTTATTTCCTATGGAGTGGATCAGAATGATGAGAAAATTGACTATGATGCATTAAGAGAACTTGCTTTGAAAGAAAAGCCAAAGATGATTGTTGCAGGGGCTTCTGCTTATCCAAGAGCAATAGACTTTGAGAGAATCGAAAAGATTGCAAGAGAAGTTGATGCTTATTTTATGGTGGATATGGCACATATTGCAGGTCTCATCGCAACGGGCCACCATATGAGTCCTGTACCTTATGCGGATTTTGTGACAACTACAACTCACAAAACACTGCGTGGACCTAGAGGTGGGGCAATCCTATGTAAAGAAAAATATGCAAAAGCAGTAGATAAATCTGTTTTCCCAGGAATGCAGGGCGGACCTCTGGAGCATGTGATAGCGGCGAAAGCAGTATGTTTTAAAGAAGCTATGGGAGAAGACTTTAAAGTTTACATGTCCCAGGTTCTCAAAAACACACAAACACTTGCAGAAAGTCTTACCGCGAAGGGATACAGGCTTGTATCCGGAGGTACAGACAATCACCTGGTTCTGGTGGATTTGAACAACAAAGACATCACGGGTAAAGATGCAGAGAAGCTTTTGGATTCCATCGGCATCACAACAAATAAAAACACCATTCCTTTTGAGACAAGGAGTCCATTTGTGACCTCTGGATTAAGAATGGGCTGCGCTGCGGTGACAACTCGAGGATTTAAGGAAGAGGAAATCAGACAAATGGTGGAATATATGGATTATGCCATCACACATCGAGAAGAGGATCTAACATCCATTAAAGAAAAAGTAGCAGATTTGTGCAAAAAGCACCCACTGTACTAATTAATTGTAAAATTTAATTGTGTAATCGTAAAAAGCCTGAAATCCTTGTGTTTTGGGCTTTTTCATTTTTTTGTCAATGATATTTTTATAAAGAAATGGGTTTCTAAGGTTGACGAACCAGACTGAAGAGGTTAAAATGGAAAACAGGTAATATCAGATAAAAATGCTCAGAATTGAAGGAGAGTTAGAATGTCAGAAATGTTAAGAATTACTGGTCTTAAAAGCCAAGTGAATGAAAAAGAAATCTTAAAAGGTCTTGACCTTGTAGTCAACAAAGGAGAAGTTCATGTCATCATGGGACCCAATGGTGCTGGAAAATCAACATTGGCAAACGTGATTATGGGCAGCCCCAAGTATGAAGTGACCGAAGGCAGCATCGTGTTTGAGAATGAAGACATCACCGAAGATGCTGTTGATGAAAGAGCAAAAAAAGGAATCTTTCTGTCTTTCCAGGCACCTCAGGAAATACCTGGAATTACCGTTGAAAACTTTTTGAGAGCAGCTAAATCACAGATCACTGGTGAGAATGTAAAAGCCATTCAGTTCAAGAAGGAACTGAAGGAGAAGATGTCCCAATTGGATATTGACCGTTCTTATGCACAGAGATACCTCAATATGGGATACTCAGGCGGGGAAAAGAAGAAGAATGAAATTCTTCAGATGAGAATTCTAAATCCGAAGCTGGCTATTCTGGACGAAACAGATTCAGGTCTTGACGTGGATGCTGTCAGAGTCGTTTCCAAGGGAGTGATCGATTTTAAGAGTGCAGACAATGCCATCCTCATCATCACGCACCACAACAATATTCTGGATTATCTGAATCCGGATGTGGTCCATGTCATGGTGGATGGAAAAATCGTCGAGACTGGTGATATATCCCTTGCAAAAGAAATTGAGAAGAATGGATATGTCAAGTACAGGGAAGCGAAAGGTGAGACAGAATGGAAAAAAGAAATAAAACTTATATAGAAGATCTGGACAGAGGCGTTTACGACATAAAGAATGATTTCAATTATGACTATAAATCTCAGTCAGGTCTGACGGAAGAGATCATCCGTGAAATTTCCGCAAAGAAGAATGAGCCGGAATGGATGCTGAACTTCAGACTGGAATCTTTGAAGATTTATCACAAACTGGATGTGCCAACATGGGCACCAGATATATCTGATCTTGATATTGAAAACATTGTTACTTATGTAAAACCGAAAACAAATCTGAACAGTTCCTGGGATGATGTTCCACAGGAAATCAAGGACACCTTCGAGCGTCTTGGAATCCCGGAAGCTGAGAGAAAATCTCTAGCAGGTGTCGGGGCACAGTACGATTCTGAAGTGGTATATCATTCCATTAAGGAAGAGCTTGTAAAACAGGGTGTTGTGTATACCGATATCGAAACAGCGCTAAGAGAATATGAGGATATTGTAAAAGAATACTTCATGAAGCTTATTCCAAATACAGACCACAAATTTGCAGCTCTGCATGGTGCTGTATGGTCTGGTGGTTCTTTTGTGTATGTTCCAGAAGGTGTGAAGCTGGATATTCCGCTTCAGTCCTATTTCAGACTGAATGCTCCAGGAGCTGGTCAGTTTGAACATACACTGATCATTGTCGAGAAGAATGCATACTGCCATTTTATTGAAGGATGTTCAGCACCAAAGTATTCTGTAAACAATCTTCATGCAGGCGCAGTGGAGCTTTATGTGAAAGAGGGAGCAACGTTACGTTACTCCACCATTGAGAACTGGTCTAAGAATATGTACAATCTCAACACCAAACGTTCTGTTGTGGATAAGGACGGAACCATCGAGTGGGTATCCGGGTCCTTCGGATCCAAAGTATCCATGCTTTATCCTATGAGTATTCTTAGAGGTGAGCGTGCTAGAGCTGAGTTCACAGGAGTTACTTTCGCAGGAAAGGGCCAGCTTCTTGACACAGGCTCCAAGGTTGTTCATGCAGCACCTTACACCACTTCTACCGTAAACTCCAAATCCATCTCAAAATCAGGCGGACAGGCAATTTACAGAGGACTTCTAAGAGTTGCACCTAACGCTCATGGATCAAAGTCTACGGTTACCTGTGAATCTCTCATGCTGGATAATATTTCCAGATCAGACACCATTCCTGTCATTGACATCCAGAATGATGATGTGGATCTGGGACATGAAGCAAAGATCGGAAGAATCTCTGAAGAAGCCATTTTCTATCTGATGACGAGAGGAATCTCTGAAGAAGAAGCAAAGGCCATGATTGTAAGAGGATTTGTTGAGCCTATATCCAAGGAGCTTCCTCTGGAATATGCAGTAGAAATGAACAATCTGATTACACTGGAACTAGAAGGAACGATAGGATAGAGGTGGATTGATGAGCGTAATGAAAGAAACATATAATGTACTGCCCAGACTGTCTTTCAGATGGGTTAAAGCCAATGAGCTGCTCCTGAATCCAGTAGAAGTGGAACGGGAGAAAGCCTATGAATACAAGTCAATACTTGGGGATTCTTATTCTCCGTTGACCAATGAAGATCTCCCTCTTTCACCGGACTTCAAGGGTGTAAATCTTGATATGGTGGCCATGGCTGAAAACAGCCATAACGCAGGGGTGTTCATTCATGTTGGTGAAGATGAAACAAAGGAAATGCATATCACTCATGTTCTGACTGAAGAAAACAGCACTTTGATCGAAAAGAACGTTATTGTTCTCGAGAAGGGTGCAAAAATGAATCTCGTCATGGACTATTCTTCAGATGAAAGTGTGACATATTCTAACATTCTAAATAAAATCAGCGTGGCAGAAGGGGCTGAACTGAATCTCATCAAGATTCAGCGACTGAATTCCCATTCAAGACACCTGGAGTCCAGATTCTCAACAGTGGAGGAGTCTGGTAAGGTAAACTATATTTCTGTGGAAATCGGTGGCAAGGAAGCTGTTGTAAATTATATGACAGACCTTAAAGGCAATGAGGCAGAAGGACATGTGAAGAGTGTATATCTTGGTTTTGGAGAGAGAATACTCGATCTTTCCCATCATATGAACCATTTTGGCAAGAGAACAAACTCTGACATGATTTTTAAAGGTGCACTGAAGGACCGAGCAAGGAAAGCCTTTAGAGGAACACTGGATTTCAAGAACGGTTCCACACATTCCGAGGGGAATGAGGAAGAGTTCACAATACTTCTCAGCCCAAAGGTGAAATCTTATGCGATTCCGCTTCTCTTATGCCGTGAAGACGATGTTATCGGAAATCACGCAGCTTCCAATGGACAAATTGATGAAGAAAAGTTATTCTATATTATGTCCAGAGGAATGAGCGAAGCCGAAGCAAAGAAGATCATCATCGAGTCTCATATCAGACCGATCATTGATCTTATTCCTGTAGAATCCATCAAAGACATCGTTCTGAATGCTGTGGAAAATGAATTAACAGGTGAGTAAGTTGAGAAATTTTAGAGAAGATTTTCCTATTCTTAATGAGGAAGTCCGTGGTCAGAAGCTGATCTACTTGGATAGCGCAGCCACATCTCAAAGACCTCTTCAAGTATTAGAGGCCGTTATGAAATATGATAAAGAAGAGAATGGGAATCCCCACAGGGGTTCCCATACCTTGAGTTTAAGAGCAACTGAGGCATTTGAGTCTGTACGTGAAAAAGTGCGTGGATTCTTGAACGCCCGCTCCACCAAGGAGATCATCTTTACAAAAAATGCAACAGAAGCCATCAATCTGGTGGCTTACAGCTATGCGCTCAATGAAGTGCGAAAAGGTGACAATATGGTTATTACCATAGCAGAGCATCATGCCAATCTTGTCACATGGCAGCAGGTAGCAAAAAAAACTGGGGCAGAACTGCGCTTCATGTACGTGGATGATCAAGGCAGACTTCCACTGGAAGAACTTCATAAAATTGATCAGAAAACCAAAATAGTGGCATGTACACACATGTCCAATGTTCTTGGAAGCATATTTCCAGTTAGAGAAATCATTAAAAGAGCTCATGAAGTAGAGGCGAAGGTTCTCATAGACGGTGCTCAGGCAGTACCTCATATGCCTGTGGATCTTGAGGAGCTGGATTGTGATTTCTATGTGTTCTCAGGCCATAAGATGTACAGTCTTATGGGGGTGGGCGTACTGTACGGGAAAGAAGAAATCTTAGAGAATATGGAGCCCTTTCTTTTTGGAGGGGATATGATTGAGTATGTTTATGAAGAAGAAACTTCCTTCAATGAACTGCCTTACAAGTTTGAGGCTGGTACTCAGGGAGTTGAAGCAATTGTATCGCTGGGGGCGGCTATAGACTATATGAGAGAAGTGACCTATCCGGTAATCCATGAAAGAGAGATGGAACTTACCGCTTATGCCCTGCAGAAGCTTACAGCACTACCCTACATCAAAATTCTAGGACCTGCTGATATGGAAGACCGGGGAGCTGTCGTAAGTTTTGTGGTGGATGGAGTGCATCCTCATGATGTATCGATGATACTGGATCATTATGGAGTTGGTGTTCGTGCAGGCCATCACTGCGCACAGCCACTTCTTCGTTATCTGAAAGTGTTTTCCTGTTCCAGAGCCAGCTTTGCTTTTTACAATACGAAAGAAGAAATTGATATTTTCGTGGAAAAACTGGATGAAGTAAGGAGGGTAATGGGATATGGACCTAAATAATCTCTATACAGAAGTAATTCTGGAACACAATAAGGAAACCAAAAATAGACGGGAAATCGAAGGATATACCCATAAAGAGCGGGGGCACAACCCCAGCTGTGGGGATGATATTACAGTAGAAGCGAAGATTGAGAATGGTGTTATAATTGACCTTGCTTATAATGGGCATGGCTGTTCCATCAGTCAGGCTTCAGCTTCCATGATGACAGATCTTCTTACTGGAAAAACGGTGGAAGAGGCCATGGAGCTTATCCGTATTTTTCTTGGCATGATCAAAAGAGAGATACAGGATATGGATTATCTGGAAGATGTGCTGGATGAGGCATCCATACTGCAAGGCATTTCCAATCTTCCTGCCCGTGTGAAATGTGCCGTATTAGCTTGGCATACGCTAAAGGAAGCAATAGAACACAAGAATTGATCTGTGGACCAGTCGAAGGTTTTGGCTGGTTCATTTTTATATATGCGACAGAAGAATGGCTGATTCCAGCCATAATTGTAGATTTTTTATTAATAATTATATATTTTACCCAATTGATTTGGGGATAAGGTATAATGAAAGAAGAATTGATATATTTGGAGGTTTTTAGTTATGGCAGTTGAATTCATCCGTTATTTGGATAAGAGCATCAAGTATCTGCACAGGCAAGGCGCGTTCCTGACGGTGAAAAAGGGAGATGAAATCAATGTGAGCACCATCAGCTGGGGCAACATCGGTTTTGAATGGGGGCGTCCTGTCTTCACGATTCTGGTTAGGAGCTCAAGACATAATCATACACTGCTGCAGGACAACACTGAATTTACAGTATCAATACCCACCACATCCACAATGAAGAAAGCGCTCAATGCTGTGGGAACTGTTTCGGGTAGAGATACAGATAAGTGGTCCATTGCGAACATTACACAGTATAAAGCCAAAACAATGGAGACTCCTGTAGTAAAGGAAGCAAATATCTTCTACGAATGTAAAATTATTTACAATCATAAAGTGGATCCTAAGCTTCTTCGTGGGGATGTTGATACCACCAGCTACATGGACGGGGACTATCACGAGATATTTTACGGAGAAATTGTTTCTTCGTACACAAAAGATGATCTGTAAATCAAAGGATGAGTATAAATGATTTTTGATACACATATGCACACTGAGTTTTCTTTTGATTCCAGTGAGAAAATAGAAAAACTTCTGGAAACTTCAGAAAAGAAAAATTTGGGCATTATCACCACAGAACACAAGGACCTGAACTACGAGGAAGTGGGTGGGTTTCCCATCGACTTCAACGTGGATGAGTATTTTAAAGCCTATGAAAAACACAGAAGTGACCGGTATCTCATGGGGATTGAAATGGGGTTGGACCACCGCTATACGGGAGAACTCAAAAAGATTGCAGACTCTTACGAGTTTGATATGGTCATTGGGTCCCTCCACACCATGAAAGGGTTCAATCTTTCTTCCAGAAAGTATTTGAAATCTATGGAAGAGCGAGCTTTTTATAGAGAATATCTGCTTTATACAAAAGAAATGATCGAGGAGAATTCTTTCATCAACTCCTTAGCACATTTTGATTATCCGACAAGGTATTCACCCTATAAAGAGCTGAAGTATGAAGACTATCCAGAGGAGTTCAATGCGCTTTTCCAATCCATGGTCCAACAGGACGTCACTTTGGAGATGAATTTGAAGCGGCCATTGGCAGGGGATGTTCTTGACTCTTTCAGAAGTGTTTATAAAGGCTATTATGATTGTGGCGGGCGTTTTGTCACATTAGCATCTGATGCGCATACAGCTGAGGATATCGGGAGAAATTTTGAAGAAGCTCAGCAGCTGCTGGATGATATTGGTCTGAAGATTTGTTATTATAAAAGAAGAAAGCGGATAACAGACTAGAATTTGAGCAAAATGGAAAAAGAAGGTGAATCGCATCAAACAAAGCAAAATTGTCTTAAATGAGTTATTAGTGGATCTGTTTCATGACATCCTTGAGATTGAGGAAAAATCTCTCCGGGATAATGGCAGTGATTTGACCATGACTGAAATGCATACCATCCATGCGGTGGGACATGACCGTCCTAGAACTATGTCAGAGGTCGCAAAGGATCTGAATATTACCATGGGTACACTGACGACGGGAATCGATAAGCTGATCAAGAAAGGGTATGTGATCCGAAAGAGGACTGAAGAAGACAAAAGAGTAGTTCTTGTGGAGCTGACCGAAAAAGGCATCGAAGCAAAGAAAATGCACGATGAATTTCACCAGGATATGATACGCAGTGTCATAGACAGCTTGAATGGTGACGAAGAGAGAATACTCACCGAAGCGCTGAAGAAACTGATACAGTTTTTTCAGGAGAAATACCATTGATAAGAATATTGAAGTAAAGGGTAGTAGGGAAAAGCACGCTTTTCCCTATTGTTATAGGGAGGTTATTTTTTGGAAATTATTTTTGTAAGACATGGGGAGTCAGAAGCAAATCTTTTGGAGCTGATGTATGGTTCCAGTGATTATGGACTCACTGAAAAAGGGAAAACTCAGGCAAGAAAAGCGGGAGAAATTTTGGGGTCCATGGGATATCAGCCGGACCGCATTATTGTATCTTCTTTAAAAAGAACCCATGAAACACTAGAGAGTATGGGTTTTTCTGTAGATGAAGCGGTCAGGGACAGCCGTCTTGATGAAAGACATCTGGGAGACTTGGAGGGACTTGAATTCAGGCACATCCATAAAGAGTATCCGAATCTCTTCAAAGAATGGAATGAAGACTGGCTTCATTATAAGCCCGGAGGAGGAGAAAGCCATCTGGAGTTCCAGACAAGAGTGCGCTCATTTCTGACGGAGCTTTTGGATACCCACAAAGAGGGAGAAAAAATACTTGCAGTGTGCCATGGGGGCACCATGAAGACGATTTTTTCCGAGATCTTTCAATATGAAGAAGAACATTTCTTTACGCTGGAAGTCTATAACTGCTCCCTGATGAGATTCAGGAAAGGGGAAAAAGGTCTGATCTTTGATGCCCTTTACAACGTGGATGACTTCTGCCAAAGAACTGTGAAAAATTCATGAAAAGCAGATCATGTGGAAATATAGTATTCGAAGATGGCAGCTTTCATATATGTGCAACTCTGACCTCTGGAACGATTCAGCATCTGAAAAAGGATCTTCAAGTTCTTGCAATAACTGAGCCTGCTGTCATTGAGTGGCGAGCGGACTATTTAAAAGAAAACCTCACAGAAGAGAATATTAAAGCAGGGTTGAAGCTGATTCGAAACAGCTACTCCAGTACTCCACTGATTTTCACCTTAAGAAAAGAGAGTGAAGGGGGCGCATGGAGTCTTTCAGAAGAAGATCTTTATCGGCTGCGGCTTTGCGCTGCTGAGACCGGGCTTTTGGATCTCATGGATATTGAGCTGTCCTCACTACTGACAGAGCATGAGAAGTTGTTCTTATACGAATCTTTGATAAGATCCATGAAGGCAAGCGGAAAACTTCTCATTCTTTCTTTTCATGATTTTACGGGAGCAACAGCTGAGAATACGCTGATTGGTACCGTGTTGAAAATGATGAAAGAAGGCGCTGACATTGCGAAGATTGCAGTGATGGTTTCGGAAAAAGAGGAACTGAACCTCTTGAAAGGTTTATCAGCAAAGCTTAGAGAAGAACCTGGACTGCCGCATATTCTGATTGGTATGGGAGAGCTTGGGGTGGAAACCCGATACAATAAGAAAGACTTTTTCAGTGCAATCACCTATGCTTCTACTGGAGAAAAATCAGCGCCGGGGCAGCTTTCAATAAAAGATCTGAAGAGACTTTTAGAGAATCAGTAAAGGAGAATGATATGAGTACGATCCTAGACCTTTTACAGAAGATGACTTTAAAGGAAAAAATCAGTATCACCAGCGGATTTGATACGTGGAGGTTGAAGGGGTTTCAAACACTTGGCATACCCAAGATCACAGTGTGTGATGGACCTCACGGACTGAGGCACCAGGAGGAGGGACAGGACCACCTGGGCATCAATGAAAGCAACCCTTCCACCTGTTTTCCCCCTGCCTGTCTATCTGCAGCTTCCTTCGATGAAGAGCTTCTGTTTGAAATGGGGCAGGCCATCGGATTCGAAGCGCTTTGTCAGAATGTGCAGGTGGTGCTTGGTCCAGGTGTGAATATAAAAAGGAATCCCCTTTGCGGGAGGAATTTTGAGTATTTTTCTGAGGATCCTGTGCTGGCTGGGAAAATGGCAGCAGGGTGGATCAAAGGTGTGCAGTCTATGGGTGTAGGGACAAGTCTTAAACACTTCGCTTTGAACAGTCAAGAACTGAACCGGATGAAGTCTGACAGTATTGCAGATGAGAAAGCGAAGTTTGACATCTATCTGAAAGCCTTTGAGATTCCACTGAAAACAGCGGAGCCCATGACAGTGATGGGATCCTATAACCTGGTGGACGGTATCTATGCGAGTGAGAACAAGTGGCTTATAGAAGAAGTGCTGAGAAATAAATATGGGTTTCAAGGTCTGCTTATGACGGACTGGGGAGCGATGAATGATAAGATTTCTTCCATGAAAGCAGGACTTGACCTTGAGATGCCAGGCAGCCTTGGGTACTTTGATGAGGAAGTGGAAGAAGCCATCAAAGACGGAAGGCTTCCCGAAGCATTTCTTGACACAGCGGTCAAAAGAATTCTTCAGCTCATTACGACTGTAACAGAAGAAAGAGAAAAGGCTCTAAAGTCCCTAGGTCCAGTGGCGAAATCATCTGTTGATATAGAGAAACACCATAGCCTTGCAAAAAAAATCGCCATGGAGTCTATGATTCTTCTTAAGAATGACAGAAAAACACTTCCAGTTTCTGAGAATATGGACAGAACGATTTATCTGGTGGGTGCACTTTCAAAATATCCAAGGTATAAAGGGGCTGGCAGTTCTCA
>RCMY010000411.1_pt1 | contig 65474 bp, 66 predicted proteins | sample 2041341 | NCBI WGS metagenome assembly RCMY01 (sample SAMN09708234, study PRJNA481090) | Marine sediment metagenome, whole genome shotgun sequencing project. | reverse complement strand
CCGTACTGGTCCCAGTATTCCTGCGGCACCGTCAGGGGGTAGTGCGGTGACACAAAGGAAACCAGCAGCACCCATGAATTTTCATCGTTCGCATGCTGGTTGATCCAGTCGACCGCCTTCACAGCAATTGTCCTGTCGTATGACACATAGCTTGATTCACCAATTCCGACATCCGCTGCGTATTCGTGAGCCTCCGGATAGTCGGCCGACGGGCTGCGATCGAGTCCCTGAACCCAGCCGACTCCGTTGACAATATGCATCGGCACGATCTCTTCGTCGAAGCCGTGGTCTTCGTCTGACGCGCCGTAGTGAAGCTTGCCAATCGATGCGGTCGTGTACCCGTGATCGCGGGCGATGTGGGCCCATGATCTCTGCTCGCCTCGGTAGGGCTCGGTACCCCATGGCCCGGAGTCTTGCACGCCCTGGCTCGCTTCATGGCAGTTTCTACCATGGCCGCCGAGGCACGCTGATCCAAGCCCTATTGGCTGCCAGTCACGACCTCGACTTGCCTCAAGGTTCTGACGCCAGATGAGGGGAGTGGCTCGTGGTACGTTCAGATCATGAATGGCTCCTTGCCCGTGTGGCCCGATGTTGTCGCCCTCGCGGCGTCGACCGGGTTTTCTGGTGTCGTCCGGCTCGAACGGATCGGTGAGGATGTCCTTGAGCTTGCGACGGGTGTTGCCGATCGACGACACGGGATTCCGATTGAGCAGACCACCCGGTTCGGCGTCGCGAGTGCGACGAAAGGTCTGACGGCCCTCACCGTCATGTCTCTCGTCGAGTCCGAAGAACTCACGCTTGAGTCGACGTTCCGATCGTTGGCTGGCGACATCTTGCCGAACGTCGACTCGCGCGTGACGATCAAACATCTGCTCGGTCACACGTCTGGCGTTGGCGACTATTTCGACGAGGACGCAGCAGGCGACATCGATGACTACGCGCTACACGTCTCGCCGCACCTACTAGTTCATCCCGCTGACTACCTCGTCACTATGGATTCGCTTCCGCAAGTGTTTAGCCCTGGTGAACGGTTCGCCTACAACAACGGCGGCTACGTCATGCTCGCCATGGTCGTTGAGCTGATCACCGGATCGTTCCACGAAGCGGTCGTCGAACGGGTGCTCAAACCGGCGGGCATGGAAACGGCTGGTTTCTTTCGCAGTGACAATCTGCCACCCATGGCTGCGGTTGGTTACCTCGAAGATGGCCGAACCAATGTGCTGCATCTGCCGGTTATTGGATCCGGTGACGGAGGGATCTATCTCACGCTCGACGACGTCACGGCCTTCTGGATCGCCTTGTTTCGCGGCCACATCGTGTCCGTCGACCGTGTCGCTGAGATGACGTCGGTGCATCAACTGGTCGGTGATCGCAATGGGTACGGTCTTGGATTCTGGCTCGCGCCAGATCGACAGGTCGTCGCGCTCGATGGCATGGATGCCGGTGTTTCGTTCCGGTCCGCGGTTGATCGAACGTCCGGCTCTCGCTACACGGTTATGTCGAACACATCATCGGGCGTGTGGCCCCTCGCCAGGTTGCTCGAGTCGCTGATCAGCGACTAACCATGCGGCCGCTACAGGGCGCTAGATTACACGGCCAATGCAACATGTCTTTGCATTGCGTCGCGGACTAATTGGCTCGGCAGATGATCTCGACTGGTGCCACGGTGCCGTTGGCGATGGCGTCGACCATGTTCGCCAACTTCGCTGGGGTGGCCGAGCCGATGATCGTGTGAAGTCCGAGCGGCGGCGGGCCAGCATTTTTGGCGTTCCGTTGCTTGGCGGCGGCAAAGAACTCAAGCGCGAACTTGCCGCGGTTGTTTACTTCGAGGATCTCGAATCCTGCAGCGGTCAGTGTCGCTTCGTAGGCGGGAACGTCGGCTAAGAAGCTCGTCGACGCATCGCTGGCCCAGGGCACCGGAAAGGTAAGTTCCCCTTGGGCGGTCTGCATCACGTCGTAGAGGCCAAACATCGCCCCGGGCCGAAGTACGCGGTGGATCTCTTTGAACAGTTGGTCTTTGTTTTCAACGTTCATCCCGACGTGCAACTGTGTCGCGGCGTCGAACGAGTTGTCTGGCAAGGAAATGTCGAGTCCACTGCTGACCTTGTAGCTAATCTGGTCACTTAACCCCGTCCAACGTGTCAGTTCTCGGGCCACGTCGATGTAACCCGGAACGAGGTCGATACCGGTGACCGCGCACCCGAACGTTGACGCCAGTAGTCGCGCTGTCCCCCCGATCCCACACCCGATGTCTAACACGGTGTCTTCGGCGCCGAGTTCGAGTCGGCCGCACAGTGTGCTCGTCGCTCCCCGGCCCCCAATATGGAATTCGTCCACCGGCCCCAGGTCCTCGACTGTGACTGTGGTGGTCGTCTTTCCTAGCTCTTCGATCCCCGTCTTGATGGCGGCGAGCAACTCGCTCGCCCCATAGTGCTTAACAATGTTCGACTCAACGGACATTGCACCCCTCCTTATTGTTGTTGACCAGCATCAGTTGCGAACGAGCGTCATCAAGGCCACCGGCTCGTCGAAGCCTTTGAGCTGACGACGGCCAGCAGGCTCGAATTGCATGCCGGGTGCGGCCGATGCCGTGGTCTTGTCAACAAGCACCTCGCCAGGAACGGCTTGATCGGTAACTCGCGACGCAAGGTTGACGACCTCTCCGTAGTAATCCCCACCAAGAGCTACCACCTCGCCATAGGCGACGCCCGCCCGTGGCGAGGAGTCGGTGCCACTGAACGAATCGACGATCGCGGCAGCTGCGGCGAGGGCCGCCGCGGGCTCGAGTGCGACAAACATCACCTCGTCGCCGATCATCTTCACTAGCCGACCGCCATGGTCGCTGACGAGCTGAATGGCCTGCGACTCGAAATTGCGGATGAACTGGGCGAGTTCATCAGGATCGACCGACCCGGCGAAGCGTGTGTACCCGACGATGTCGACGAATGCCACGGCCACCTTGATTGTTGTGGTCGCCGAACTCGTCACCGCTTGACGGCCGAGATCGCTGAGTTTGATTGCGCCGGTCAGCTGGTGCAAGAAGAACGCCTTCATCGGCGCATAGATCACGTCGAGGAGCCCGGCTGTCTGGTGGTTGAGACGGGCGTACTCGACTTCGGCGCCGCCGTCGGCTTCTACTTTCGGCGCGATGTCGATCCGGAAAAGGGCCGACGTGGCGTCAGCGACCTTGGCCATCGCAGTGCTGAGCGTCCTGGCGAACTCAAGCAGCGCTTCTTCGGTGAAGAGGTTTCGAGCCAGCGTGAAGGACTCAAATCCTGCGACATCGGTATCGGTGAATTCGGCATCGATCTGATAGCCAGCGGCCCGACACAGCTTGACGAAGTCGCCATCACCGAGACCGACAGTATCTCGGACTTCATTTGCGCTGAGCCGTCGACCGGGACGCAGGAAGCTGTTGCTAATCGTTGATACCAAATCTGCGGTTGGAACGTCCGCGTAGTTAGCCGGGTCGACGCCGATCGAGTCGTAAAACTGAAGCACCGCTCGACGCGAATCAGCGCCGACCGCGTCCGGGTCGAACAACCCAGCCTCGATCCAGCTCTTCAACCACTCGCCGTCATTCACCAGGCGACCCTAGTCGATCCAATGTGTTGGCGGCCCGGCTAGTTGCTGATGGCCCACAGCTCCGGAAAGAAGTGGTGCCGCGTGATTCGCTCGAGCCAGCCAACGCCGGCTGATCCGCCGGTACCCGGCTTGTAGCCGATGATGCGCTCGACTGAAGTGAAGTGGCGCCAACGGTAAATCGAGAACGTTTGGTCGAGCGTGACGAGGGCTTCCCCGAGTTGATGGAGGTCGTTATCGGCCGCGGGGTTCTCGTAGACCTTGCGCCACGCCGCCTCGACAGATGCATTTGGGGTGTACTCAGCTGACCAGTCGCGGTCAAGAGCGTTGGCGTCGATGTCGAATCCTCGACGAGCGAGGAGTGCGATGACCTCGTCGTGCAGGCTCGGCGACTCGAGCGCCTCGCGGAGCGCAGGCCAGACGTGAGGCACGTTTCGATGAGCCTCAGCCAGTCGGCGGTTCTTGTTGCCAAGCACAAACTCAACATGTCGATACATGAACGAGAGCTGGCCGGAAGCGGTCCCGAGCGTGTCGCGAAATTGCCCGAAGCCTTCACTTGAGATAGTCGAGAGTATGTTCCACGAATCAGCGATGTAGTTGGTGAACGCCGTCGCCCTGGTGAGAATCTGGATCGCGTTGGCGACGTTGTCTCCTTCGATCTGGCGTTGGGCGTTCACGAGCTCGAAGTGGAGGCCTCGGAAGAGCAGTTCCTTCACTTGCCCCATCACGAAAAAGCACATTTCGTCGTACCCAGTGCTGCGTGGATGCTGCAGCGACAGCAGCAAGTCGATGCTTTGGTAGTCGATGTATGGGTTCGATGTTCCCTCGAAATCGACGAGCGGTTCGCCCCCTGTATCTGCGACGGTGGCTTCCCGGCTTGCGTCGGTTGTTATCGGCATCGGCCGGGCGTCAGTTGACGCATGCACGCCAGTGGGGTCGACGATGAGGGGGTAGAAGGGTTGATACGTAGGCATGGAAATCCATTCATATGAATGTTGACATTGTATTCGTATGAATATAATGTCACTGCATGCCCCGGAACAAGCCAGCATTCCTTGATGGCTACCTGCCGTATCTCCTGAGGCAAGCCGACCAGACTCTGTCTACGCCCTTCTATGCCGTGCTAACCCAATACGGGGTCAGTCGGTCCGAATGGCGTCTGCTGTCCGTGCTCGACGAGAAGGGGCAATTGAGTGTGGCTGAGCTAGCGGTCGCCGCTCTGAGTCCACAGCCAACAGTGACCCACGCCCTGCGCCGGCTTGAAGATCGCGGCCTGATCTCTCGCACCCTCGGCACCACCGACAAACGGCAACGTTTTGTGGCGATCTCGCCAACAGGCGTATCAATCACTGCGAAGCTGGTGAACGAAGCGACGGCTCTGCAAAACGAGGCACTCGCCGGTGCAGGGGACCTGTCTGGTCTCATTACCGAACTAAAGAGCCTCACCGCATTAGTTGAGGCACACAACCAATCACCCGCAATTGACGCAAGGCAAGCCGGATGAAGAACGCACCAAGAGGGAGTCTGCAATGACCAACTACGATCCGTCCCCAGTCGATCGGCGGCCATTCAACCTGATGGGTTGGGTCGAGGCGCACCGTGAAGAACTCACCCCGCCGGTAGCCAACAAGCAGATCTGGCGCGAGGCCGACATGATCGTGATGATCGTCGGCGGCGGCAACGAGCGAAATGACTTTCACGATGACCCCCGTGAAGAGTTCTTCTTCCAGATTAAGGGAGACATGAACCTCTGGATCTGGCCAGAGCACGGCGTTGCGCCATTCGACATGCCGATTCGTGAAGGCGAGGTCTACCTCCTTCCTCCTGGTCTCCGACACTCACCCCAGCGCGCCGATCCTGATTCGATTGGACTTGTTGTCGAATATCAGCGCCCCAAAGGAGAGCTTGATGCTTTCGAGTGGCCATGCCCAAAGTGTTCGGCATTGGTACATCGGGTGGAGGTCCAAGTTCAGGCGATCGACAAAGATCTGCCACCGCTGTTCGCTGCGTTTCATGGTGATGAAGAGGCTCGGACTTGCCCGAGCTGTGGTCACCTGCACCCAGGCAAGGAATGGCGTCTGTGACCACGCAAGGCCGCTCTTCTTCTCAGGACCGAACGGCAGCCGAGTTGGATGCCGCAGACCCGCTTGCTCACATCCGTCACGAGTTCGAGGTTCCCGACGGCGTCTACATGGTCGGCAACTCTCTTGGGGCCTTACCAAAGGCCACTCGGGAGTATGTGAACACCGAACTCGACCGCTGGAGTTCGCTTGGCGTCGAGGGACACTTCACTGGCGATCTCGCGTGGAAGGACTACCACGGTCTTTTGACCGACCAACTTGCCTCGCTTGTTGGCGCTCACACCGACGAGGTCGTTGCCATGAATGGGCTAACGGTCAATCTGCATCTGCTGATGGTCAGCTTCTACCAGCCGACGCCAGAGCGTCACAAGATCATTATTGAGAGCCACGCCTTTCCATCTGACCATTTCGCGGCGGAGTCGCAGATCCGCCAGCGTGGATTCGATCCAGCCGAGTCCCTCATCACGCTTGAGCCCCGCGAAGGCGAGGAGACACTTCGGCCCGACGACATTCTGGCCACGATCGCCGAGCACGGCGACCAACTTGCCCTCATCTTGCTGCCCGGCGTTCAGTACTACACAGGCCAAGTCTTGCCGATGGCCGACATAGTGAAGGCCGGTCATGCGGTCGGAGCGATCGTTGGCTTCGACCTGGCGCATGCCGCCGGCAACATCGAACTCAGCCTGCACGACTGGGGAGTCGACTTTGCGGCCTGGTGCACCTACAAGTATCTCAACAGCGGGCCAGGTGGAGTCGCGGCCGCCTATGTCCATCGCCGTCATGTCGACGATCAAGATTTGCCGAAACTCGTTGGCTGGTGGGGCACTAACTCGGCCACTCGTTTCGCGATGGAAACCACATTCGACCCGATCCCAACAATTGAGTCATGGCAACTGTCAAATGCTCCTGTGCTCACTATGGCCGCGCTGCGGGCGTCACTCGACGTTATTGACAAGGCAGGCGGCGTAGCCGCAATGCGGGCAAAGTCGGAGCTTCAGATTGAGTACTTCGATCGGCGCCTGGCCGAAACGCTCGGTGGGCGTATCGAGAACATCACACCATCAGCGATGAGCGAGCGGGGTTGTCAATACGCCCTTCGTGTCACAAAGGGCGACGGCAAGCGAGTGTTCGATGAGCTCGAGAAGGCTCGTGTTCTGTGTGACTGGCGCGAGCCCGACGTCATCCGAGTTGCCCCGGTTCCGCTCTACAACTCGTTCGCTGACATCGACCGCTTCGTCGAGATCCTCGATGGGATAGTCCAGTGAACGGCCCGCTTGTCATCGTTGGCGCAGGACCAGCCGGTGCGCTGCTCTCGATCTACTTAGCAAGGCAGGGTCATGACGTCACGGTGTATGAGAGCAGAACAGATCTTCGACGAACCGAGATCGATGCCGGACGCTCCATAAACCTCGCGCTCGCCACAAGAGGCATCGTGCCATTGATCGACGTTGGTGTCATCGAACGCGTCGATGCGATAACCATCCCAATGCGGGGCCGGATGGTCCACGCAGTTGGCGACCCCACACCAGCGCTTCAACCATATGGAAGCAAGCCTCACGAGGTTATCCACTCGGTCTCACGGAGCGATCTCAATGCCATCTTGCTCGATGAGGCGGAGGCCACTGGCCGCGTCACCATCGAGTTCGAACGCAGGCTCAAGTCAGTCGACTTCGAGCGTTCTCAGTTGACGTTCAGCGATGGTTCGACCGCACCATTCGGTGTCATTGTTGGCGCCGACGGCTCGGGGTCTCCTGTCCGCGCCGCAATGGTCGGGGCGGGAAGTTGCACCTCGGTAACCGATTGGCTCGACCACGACTACAAAGAACTCACCCTTCCCGCCGACGAGGAAGGGAAACATCGTCTCGATCCGAATGCCCTGCACATTTGGCCTAGGGGCGAGTTCATGCTGATCGCTCTGGCCAATCCAAATGGTGACTTCACGATCACACTCTTCGCTCCAAGCGACACCATCAGCGGTCTGACGTCAGACGAGGCAATCGATGAATTCTTCGCTGCTGAGTTCGGCGATTTCGCCGCCATGACACCCGACCTGGCGGCGCAGTTTACTGCGAACCCAACCGGCCGTCTTGGCACGATTAGGGCCACAGGGTGGAGCCACGGCGACCAAGCCGTTCTCGTTGGAGATGCCGCACATGGCATCGTGCCGTTCCACGGACAAGGGATGAACGCGGCGATGGAATCGGCTAGAGCGCTCGCCCGACACATGGCAGCCTCGCCAGACGACCTTGGCGCGGCATTTCAAAACTACGAGGCAGATCGCAAACCAAATGGCGACGCCATCGCCGACATGGCTCTCAGTAACTACATCGAAATGCGCTCGGGCGTTATCGACCCCGACTACCTCACGAAACGAGCGATGGCCTTAGAGCTCGAACAGCGCCACCCTGGCCATCTGAGCCCCAGATACAACATGGTCATGTTCTCGACCATGCCCTATGTCGAGGCGCTCCAACGAGCAAACGCCCAGGCCGAGATTATGTCGGCGGCCATCGCCGATCCAACTGTCGATGTTGATGCTCTGGTCGCTGCCCTGCCTCCACTTCCCGACCTCGATCCACTCGCGAACCCAAAGGCACTCTCAACCTCATGAGCCTCCCATTCGAAAACAACGACAGCTTCACCTACGGCAGCTACCTCAAGGTGCCAGAGCTACTCACGCTTCAGCAGTGCGTCTCAGTCGACGCTGATACGGGTAGGCCCGAGCACGACGAGACCCTCTTCATCATCATTCACCAGGTCTATGAGCTCTGGTTCAAGCAGCTACTGCATGAACTCGACTTCATCGTCGCCGAGCTGGATGAGGGCAAAGTCAGCGGGGCAAGTCATCACCTGAAACGTGTGCTCAAGATATTCAAAACGCTCGTCGGGCAGGTCGACATTCTCGAAACCATGACCCCGGCTGAGTTCGCAAGCTTCCGGTCGTTTCTCGCCAACGCGAGTGGATTCCAGTCGGCCCAGTTCCGCGAGATCGAGTTCACGCTCGGCATCAAGGATCGCATCCAGATCGAGTGGTTCGAAGGCAGAGAGGGTGAGAAGCTCAAGCTTCGACACGAGTCTCCGACACTTTGGGACGTATTCGTCAAGGTCCTTCATGGTGCGGGATACGCGGTTCCGAGTGAGGTGCTCAACCGCGACGTGCGCGAACCAATCACCGAGAACACCGACCTGCAAGCCGCCATCATCGAGTGCTACAAGGACGAAGGTTTCGCTGCGCTCTGTGAAACCCTCACTGACCTTGATGAAGGGCTCCAAGAGTGGCGCTACCGCCACGTCATGATGGTCAAGCGCACCATGGGCATGAAGATGGGCACTGGCGGATCCGAAGGAGCCGCTTACCTGGCTTCAACCCTCTTCCGGCCTGCGTTCCCCGACCTCTGGTCCATCAGGACGGCTTTCTAAACTTGTTTTGCTCGATTCATCGCTCACATCACTGCACGAAAGCTCCTGTCTCATGACGCCCTATCCAGAAATCAAGCTCTATATCAATGGCTCTTGGCGGGCCACTGATACGACAATGCCCGTGGTCAACCCTTCCACCGAGGAAGAGATCGGCCGGTTGCCGGTTGCCTCGGCGGCCGACCTTGACGACGCGCTGGCCGCAGCGGCTGCGGGGTTCAAGGTGTGGAGCGCAACCGCTCCAAAGCAACGAGCCGATCTGATCCGCGAAGCCGCACGACTCATGCGAGAGCGTCAGGACGAGATCGCGTACGCCATCACCGCCGAGCACGGCAAGCCATTCTCCGATGCCAGGCTTGAAGTCATTCGAGGGTGTGAGTTTTTCGAATGGGACGCGGGTGAAGCAGTGCGAACCTACGGTCGGGTCATCCCAAGCGCGCCAGGCGTGAAGTATGTCGTGCACCATCAGCCCATCGGGCCGGTGGCTGCGTTCTCGCCGTGGAACTTCCCGATGAGCCAGCCCGCACGCAAGATCGCCGGGGCACTTGCTGCCGGCTGCTCGATCATTTTGAAGGCCGCCGAAGAGACGCCAGCCGGCGCAGTCCACATGGCGCAGGCGTTCCACGATGCGGGGCTTCCCCCTGGCGTCTTGAACCTCGTCTTTGGAGTACCAGCCGACATTTCTCAGCACCTGATTCCGAGTGAGACCGTCCGGCTAGTTGCATTCACTGGCTCGACCCCGGTCGGTCGCCATCTCACCAACCTGGCCTCGGCCCACATGACGCCAGTGCTTATGGAGCTTGGCGGCCACGCCCCTGTCATCGTTTGTGAAGACACCGACGTCGCTGCCGCGGCTAAGACATCAGCGGTGAGGGCGATGAGAAACGCAGGCCAAGTCTGTACCTCGCCCACGCGGTTCTTCGTCCACGAGAGCATCTTCGACGACTTCCTCGACAAGTTCACGAGCGGGGTCGAGGCAACGGTCGTCGGCGACGGCATGGAGCCCGGAACCGAGATGGGCCCACTCGCCAACGATCGTCGCCTCGCCGCCATGGCCGACCTCGTGGCCGATGCGTGCGACGCTGGAGCAAAGCTGATGACAGGCGGAAAGCGCATTGGCACCAAGGGTTACTTCTTCGAGCCAACCGTGCTGGCCAACGTGCCAGCGCATGCGAAAGTCATGCAAGAGGAGCCATTCGGGCCGCTCGCCATCGTCAATCCCGTCGCCTCGCTCGAGGAGGCCATCGCTCTAGCCAACTCCGTTCCCTACGGTCTCGCCGCCTACGGGTTCACCAACCGTGCTGACTACATCGACCGAATGGTCGACGAGGTCGAGGCTGGCAACCTCTCGATCAACACGCTCGAAGCCTCATTGCCAGAGACCCCTTTTGGGGGAGTGAAGTCGAGTGGTTACGGTCGTGAAGGCGGCGCCGAAGGACTCGACAGCTACATGGTTATTAAGAACGTCTCGCACAGCATCTCGATTGTCTAGCAAAGGCCAAGAATGAACTACAGCAGAAGTGACGCCAAGGCCCACGCAAAGGCCAACATGACTGGCATCTGGGCGGCCGCGCTCGTGCCGTTTGATGAAAAGCTTCGTATTGACGAAGAAGGGTTCCGCGAGAATGTCCGGCATTGGACGCAAGATCTCGGAATCAGGGGCTTGTTCATAGCGGGCAAGCAGGCCGAGTTCTTCTCGATGACGGTCGACGAACGGAAACGGTCACTCGAACTCGCCGTCGAAGCAACTGGCGACAACGCCCAGACGATCATGTCCTGTTCAGACCAGAACATGGACGTCGTACTCGACCTCGCTCAACACGCGCAGGAGGCCGGCGCCGACTACATCGTGGTGCACGCTCCTGCCCTTCACTTCTTCCGGGAGCAAGACGAGACACTCCTCAAGTACTACCGGACAATTTCTGAGAGCGTCGACATTGGCATGGCGCTCTGGAGCCATCCCGATAGCGGTTACCTGATGTCGCCCGACCTCTGCAATCGTCTGGCCGACCTCGACAACGTCGTTGCCATCAAATACAGCGTCGATCGTTCGATGTACGCAGAGCTCACTGAGCTTGCCTCAGACCGCATCCAAGTCAGCACGGCGTCTGAGACCGAGTGGCTCGACAATATCCTCGAGCTCAACTGGAGGCTCTACTTGTGCTCGTCGCCCCCTTACCTCATCCAAACGGCGAAAGATCGCAGGATGCACGACTACACCCAAGCTGCGTTTGCTGGACGAGCCGATGAAGCTCGGGCGATTAGCAAAAGCCTCGACCCTGTCCGCTCCGCCCTCATGGGCACTCGCCCCGCCGAGAAGCCTCACTCGCACCAGAAGTATTGGCAGGAGCTGCTCGGACAGGTTGGTGGGCGGGTGCGAGCACCGCTGCTCGAGCTCACCGATGCGGAGAAGGCCGCGACCCGTGAGGCCTTCGAGCAATGCGGCCTCGAACTCTGAGATGAGGGTCTGTGTCAACTAGCCAACCGTTACGGCTTGCTTTCATCGGGTGGGGTGCCATTGCCCGCACCACCGCGAAGCTACTGAGCGACTTGCCAGTCGAGATCGTTGCCATCGCGGTGCAGACTGACCGCCCACGGGCCGACCAGCCGTCGAACGCTGTGCTCATCACTAGGCCGGAGCAGCTCGCCGAGTTCAAACCCGACGTGGTGGCCGAGGCGGCTGGCCGAGACAGCGTTGGTCCATGGGGACACGCTGCGCTCGATGCCGGAGCCGACTTCATAGTTTCGTCGGTGTCTGCCTTTGCCGATGCGGCGCTTCTCGCTTCGTTGCGTTCGGCTGCGGAGGAGTCAGGCCGACAGGTCCATATCCAGACTGGGGCGCTTGGTGGCATCGACGCTCTAGCTGCGGCTCGCAACATGGGTATCGACACGGTCGAACATCGGATCATCAAGCCGCCAAACGCGTGGCTGAATACTCCGGCCGAGACGCTCTGTGCCCTTGACGCATTGAGTGGGCCAGAAGTCTTCTTCACTGGCACGGCCGATGAGACAGCTGCGGCCTTCCCGAAGAATGCCAACGTGGCGATGACAACTGCTCTTGCTGGCATCGGCCCCGCACGCACAAAGATCACACTGATCGCCGACCCTGGCGCCACGACAAACCGGCACGAGATTTCTGCGGCCGGCGCGTTCGGGCAACTAGAGGTCTCGATCAGCAACAACCCGCTTCCTGATAACCCAAAGACCTCGGCGATGGCGGCGCTCAGCCTTGTTCGCTCGATCCAGAACCGAGTCTCTGCCATAGCAATCTAGTTTTGGGGGTGCCAGGACGCCCTTTCGGGCGTCCTGGCACCCCCAAAACGGAGTGGTGTGGGCTACTTGGCGATCATCCCGACAGCGGTTGTGGGAGTGATCGTGGCGAGAAGGCGCTGCTCATCGATCATGGCCTGCTGATACTCGTTCCAGTCAGGGTGTGGCTTACCAGCAACGGCTTCGTAGTAGGCCATCATGGCGGTGTTGGTGCTGTCGCCTAGTGCCATAGCGGGCGGTGATAGTTCGGCGGTTCCGTCGAACGAGACATACCAGTGCATCTTTGGCTGGGAGATGTGCAACACGACACGGCTGTCCGCCCTGATGTTTTTCGTCTTTGCTCGCGTCTCGGTGAGCGAGATAACGAACTTCCCATCAACGACGGTGTACGAGACGTCAGAAGACTGTGGTCGGCCGTCTCGGCGAATCGTAATGAGGGTTCCGAGCCTGCGTTCAGAGGCCCAGACGAGTGCGGTGTCGAGATTCATTGTGATTCCTTCAGACTCGGGTTCGGGCCACACAGATAGACGTGCCCGGATCGCGGTATATCGCGAGGGTAGCCATCGACGGCGCTTGTCACCCGTTGCTACTGTCTGGTTCGTCAGTTAGTAGAGGCAGGTTGCATGCCCGATGACTGACGGAGGATGCGATGGCCGCTATCTGGGTTGCTGACACTGAGCCAAACGAACGTTTCACTATGTACACCCGCGGCAACGTTGGTGAGGTGTTCCCCCATGTGATGACCGCGCTCACTGGCACCATGATCGGCGATGCGATTCGTCAGGCGCAGTCGGAAGTCTTCGTCGAGATGGGAGTGCTTCGCCCCGATGAGGTCGTCGGTCCGTCGGTCGGCACCGGAGTGTTCGGTGGGTACCTATATATGAGCGGATCCACGATGCGACTTTTCGGCGTGCGGATGCCAGGGATGTCATGGCGTGACGCCGACGAGCAGGTCATTGGCAATGTCGAAGGTGTCCCTCGCTACGAGCCGTCAAAGGGCGACCGCAACCTGCTGGCGACATGGGCGATGGACCCCATGCCGGTATATGCGGCGATCGATCGGCTCCGCCACGCCCCAACCAACCGCGACCCCGTAGTGGCGACGAAGCGTCTGGCGGCCGACGCCGCAGATGCATTGGTCGAAGCGCTCCGGTTCGTGCCTCGCCCACTGCGGTGGCTGGCCCGGCGGGCCTTCAGACCCGAGGCTTGCCTTCTGCATCACGGTCGACGAATTGGCTGACTACGTCGCCAGTCCAGCCGACTTCGCGCACACGATTGCCGAGAGAGCCGAGCTCGCCGATTATCTCAATCAGCGCGTGCCGCCAGTGTGGTTCGAGGGCCGCATTCCGGATCCGTCGACGTGGCTGATTCGCGACGAGGTCCGCACGGAACGGCCGCCGCCGGGCACCGTCGTGTCAGGCATCGCCGTAAGCGGCGGAGTCGCCTCCGGGCCCGCTCGGGTCGTTCACGATCCGGCAGACCCTCGCGGGCTCGAACCCGGTGAGGTGCTTGTTTGCGCAATCACCGATCCTTCGTGGACTCCGCTTTTTCTTGGCGCAGTGGCAGTCGTGTGCGACACCGGAGCCTTACTGAGTCACGCCGCCATTGTCGCCCGCGAGTTGGGCATCACCGCGATCATGAGCGTTCCCGGCATCACCGCGGTGCCCGATGGCACGATCCTCCACGTCGACGGCGACTCGGGCACGGTGCGCATCGGGTGACAGTCAACTCGTGAGGCCATCTCAGGTCGCGAAGGCCTAGTCGAAGGTGGGGACAGCACCACGTGCGTCGAGGTCGGCGAGCACGAGTTCGAGGACCCAGCGCATGATCTGTCCCGATCGTTCGCCTGGCATTCCTAACTCCTCTTTCAGACGAAGCCAGGTGCGGGATGATCCCAGCAGGAGGACGACGGCGAGCACGCTTTCGACGTCCTCTTCGGAGAGCTTCGGGTATGCGGCTCGCACCTCACCTCGGAACGCGGCCCGACGCCTGGTTGATTCGGGGGTCGTGCCGGTGCGGATGCCGTTGAGGCGCGCTGCGACCGTGGAAGCGACCTCTTGCGTGTCAAATTGTCGAAACGCTTGCTGCATGACGGCCGGCCAGTCGGACTTGTGGCCCAGCGCGCCATCAGTCCATCCGCTGAGTTCGCCAATTCGATCGGCGAGGGCGTCGTTCAGGGATTCCCGATCGGGGAAGTGGCGGTAGATCGTGCGAGCAGCAATGCCGGCACGGTTGGCAAGGTCGTTGACAATGATCCCTTCGAAGCCATCCTCGGCTGCCATCTCGGCGAGCGTGTCGAGGATCAACACCCTTGTCTGCTCGGTCTGGGACGCCCGCAAGGGGCTGTTGTAGTTCCGACTGTCAGTCACAGAGAATACCTTGACAGATTGAGAGCTTCGCTGCAAGCTATCAGTATTGATGTCAGAAGGGGTGACACAAATGAGGGAGACGTTATGACCGACACTTCACGAAGCAACGCAACCGGCGCGTTGAACGCGCCCATCGCGTTCGAGGCTCCTGGCCCCGGACCGTGGATGCTCGACACCACCCACCATGGCACTCGGCCACTCACCCGTTTCATGTGGCCGGCCTACACCAAGGCGTTCGAGCAGGGTATGGCAGAGATGATGGAGCGTTATGGCCTGCCGTTAGCGGGCGGTGTGGTCGGCAATGTGCATGGGCTCGTTTACATCCGGATCTTGGGAGTTGGCGAGAAACCTGACTCCGCCGGCAAGCCGCCACCCAAGATTGTCCTCAAGCTTGTCTCGCGGTTACATCCCGAGCTGCGCCGTCGGGCCAAGACGGCGGCTGCGGCACTCGAAGAGAGGTCGTGGCGCAAAGACATTTCTTGGTGGTTCGACGAGCAACGGGATCGGGCAATCGCGGCAAACTTCGCGTTGCAGGACGTTGATCTCACTTCTCTCGACGACGCGATGCTCGGTGCGCATGTAGAGGCCACCGCCCAGAACTTCGACGAGATGGCCCTTCGTGCCTTCGCCAACCACGGTGGTGACATAGTGCCTGTTGGGCTGTTACTCAGTGCCTGCGCGCAGTGGGGGATCGGCGCCGAAGAAGCTTCGGCGGCGCTGCGGGGAGCATCACCAGCCACTCTCGAGGTTGAGCGCCTTCTCGAGCCAGTGGCGGCCGCCATCGCCGGGTCAGATTCGAAGCCGACTTCAGTTGACGAGGTACGCTCGCTCGGCGCTGATGTCGAGGCCGTTATTGACGAATGGCTTCACCTCCATTCTTGGCGGCTGCTGTCGAGCGATGACATTGATTCGCCGACGTTGGCCGAGATGCCCGAGATGCAGCTGAGGGCACTGATGGCTGCACGAGCCGATCGGGTTCCGGCTGCTCTGCCTGACGTCTCGGCTCTGCGGCAGCGGATTCCGGCCAGCGAGCGAGGCCGGTTCGATGATCTCTTGGCTGAGGCCAGACATGGTCTGACCCAGCGCGACGATGCAGTCGGCATGGCTTGGAATTGGCCCGCTGGCCTCATCCGCCGCGGCCTACTCGAGGTAGGTCGACGGCTGGTCGAACGGGGCTGGGCCAGTGAGGTCGAGTACGCCCTCGAGCTCGAACAAACTGAGGTGGTGCTAGCTCTCCAGGGGTCGGGACCAAACGCCGACGAGTTGGCCGAGCGTCGCCACTTCCGCGATCTCATCGAGCACGCTCAACCGCCCACGACCTTTGGGGATGACACCGGACCACCTCCGCTTGATGCGTTTCCGCGGCCGCTGGCCACGATGGCAGGAGCGGTGCTGGCAATGGTCGACGCGATGGAACACACTGACGAGAGTCCCGAGCTGACGGGCACAGGGATTGGCACTGGCGTGTACCGGGGCCGTGCGTGTGTGGTGCGCTCACCCATTGACGCAATCGATTGTCTCGAACCGGGCGACGTGTTGGTAGTGCCGTTTACCTCGCCGTCGTACAACGCGATCTTTCCGATGGTGGGCGCCCTCGTTACTGACCACGGAGGACCCATGTCGCACACCGCGATTATGGCCCGAGAGTTCGATGTGTCAGCGGTGGTAGGCACCGCCAATGCCACAAGGCGCATCCCCCACGGCGCAACCATCGAGGTCGACCCGGCCAACGCTATTGTGCGGATCGTCACCGATTGAGTCGAAGTGGTCGACGGAAGCATCGCCTCTGTGGGGCGCCGCTCCTGGGCCTAGGGTCTTGGTGAGGCAAGAACATAGAAGGATGTGTCACATGGGCAACCGCTTAGAAAACGCGAAGGCGCTCTATCTCGAAGCGATTCGTGACGGGAACGCGGAAGCGGCGATCAACAAGTACTCAGGCGACCGCTACACCCAGCATTCGACGCCGGTGAAAGATGGTCGAGCGGGTTTCATCGAGTTTTTCGCTGAGTTCCATGCTCGTAATCCCATCCGAGATATCGAGATCGTTCGGTCGTTTGAAGATGGCAATTATGTGTTTCTTCACGTGGTGCAGACGCTGAACAATGGCGAGTTCCGATACGTCACGGCCGACATTTTCGACACTGACGATGAAGGCAAGCTCGTCGAGCATTGGGACATGATTGCTGAACTGTCGCCTGACAGCTCGGAGGTTACTGGTCCGACGGAGCTGTCCGACCTCGACAAAACCGAAGCCAACAAGGTGCTGGTCCTCAGTTTTATGAACGAGGTCTTGATTGGCGGCGACGAGGCGAAGCGAGCGGACTACGTGTCCTCAAGTTCGTACGTTGAGCACAGCCAAGGTGGTTTGCACCCGGGCTACGAGGAGATCCACAACGTGATCGGGAGCGGCAACATGGTGGCTGCGATGTCGAAGGTCAGCGAGGCCGAGGCGGGAAACGAGCATGGGATTGCATGCATCGATTTGTTCCGAATCGACAACGGCCTGATCGTTGAACACTGGAACGTGTCGGAGGCGATCACCCCGTCAGGCACCTGGGTCAACTCCGGGAAGTTCTAGCGCGGGGTCACAGCAGTTTCACAGGATCAATAGGCACAATGGTGCTGATGTGGAGCCACGATCGAGCATGAACGTTGACACGACTGCGGCCGCGAGCCGTGTTCTCATCGTCGAGGACGAACCAGCCATCAATGATGTTGTCGCGACCGCACTGCGTTTTCAGGGCTACTCGGTTACCCAGTTTGACGATGGGGTCGCTGGTCTTAATGAAGCGCTCCGGGCCGAGTTTGATCTGGTTGTCCTCGACGTGATGTTGCCGGGGTTTGATGGGTTCGAGATCTGCCGCCGAATGCGTGAGGCCGGTCGGCTCGCTCCCGTACTGTTTCTGACGGCCCGCAGCGATACCGACGATCGGATCACCGGATTCGTCGCGGGCGCCGACGACTATCTCACCAAACCTTTCAGCGTCGAGGAACTGGTGCTTCGGGTCGGTGCGATCTTGCGCCGCAGTGGCTCAGTAACGACTTCCGACCTGCTGACTTTCGATGACCTGACGCTCAACCCGACGTCACACGAGGTGAGGCGGTCGGGGCGTGTCATCGAGCTCTCGCCAACCGAGTTCCGACTTCTGCACTATCTGGTGCTGAACGCCACTGTCGTGCTGTCGAAAGCGCAGATTCTGGTACAGGTCTGGGACGATGACTACGACGGAAGCGAGAATATCGTTGAGCTTTACGTCGGCTACCTGCGGCGCAAGGTTGATGACGGAAAACCACCTTTGATCCACACCAAGCGGGGCGTCGGCTATGTGCTGCGCACGGCTTCGACATGAAGCGGCCGCGGCTACAAGTGATGCTGCTCGCACCATTGCTGGCGACGGCGATCCTTGGCTCTCTAGGTCTTGGTGTCTATGTCGATCGAGCCGTCGAGCGAGACTTGCTCGCAACTATCGACGCCGATCTGTCGCGTACGGCAGCGGCCCTTAGCAACGCAGGTCCAACCGGCGAACCGGGACAAGGCCCTCCCGATCTGACCGCCGACCGGCCACTACGTGGTGTGCTCGCGCCTGATGGTTTGCTCCTTGCCGGTTCAGATATTGAACTGTCGTCATTCGTGAGTGAGATCGCAGCTCTGAGCGACACGACGAGTTTGACGACCCTCGACGGTGACACTCGTTACCGTGTCGCCTCACGCGCTCAACCCGATGGCACCACCGTGGTGGTGGCATTGTCGCTTGGCGAAGTGGACGCCTCGTTGGCCAGCCTGCGGCGCAATCTACTACTCGGCGGCATTGTGCTGGTGTCGCTGCAGGCGCTCATCGCGGTTTGGGTGGCAAGGCTTGTTGGCCGGCCGGTAGCCCGACTAAGCAAGGCCGCTCACAGAGTCTCGGAAGGCGACCTCGAAGCCGACCTCGGACCGCCAGCCGGACCCCGTGAGACTGCAGCGCTCACTGAAGATTTGACTGTGATGATCGCCCAGTTGCGCGACACCATCGCACGTAGTGATGAGTCTGCATCTGAGGCACAACGGGCCAGGGCCGACATGGAGCACTTCATGGCCGACGCGGCGCATGAGTTGCGGACACCCCTCACTGCGTTGCGGGGCTACAGCGAGTTGTTCGAAGCCGGAATGCTCGATGACGCCGGCCTTCAACGGGCGATGAAGCGAATAGGTGGCGAGAGCGAACGCCTTACCGACCTTGTGAACGACCTTCTCAACTTGGTTCGCCCGTCCGATACCGCGAATTGGGAAGAGGTTGACCTCGCCGCGATTGTGTCTGCTGTTGTGTACGACCTTCGAGCCGCTCACCCTTCGCACCCCATCACCCACGACATCGAGTCTCACAGCAGTTTCGTCGTGAGCGGAGACCCGGCTCGGCTCCACCAAGCGGTACTCAACCTGGCAGCTAACGCGTGTCAACACACTGCGTCAGGGACCCCAGTCGAGTTGCAGCTGGCAAGAGACGCAACGGCGGTCGTCGTCCGGATTGTCGACCATGGTGATGGCATTGATGCCGACGCGGCGGAAGGTCTATTTGCTGCATTCGCCCGCGGCGATGAGTCTCGGTCGCGTCGTTCCCACGATGGTGCGGGTCTTGGGCTTGCTCTTGTTCGGCGAATTGCGGAACGGCATCGCGGGACCATCGCGGTCGAGTCGACTCCAGGCGGCGGCGCCACCTTCTGCCTTCGCATCCCACGTGGGAAGTAGCACCAGTCAAGCTCGGCTTGCTGCGTAGGTAGTCGATACGACGCGTGATCTAGTCTGTTGCGAGCGCTCTCCGTGGGGGAGCCTCAGCGGAGGATTCGATGTCGAGTCAGCGAATGATTTTCAGCAATGGAACGATCCACTCCATGGATCCAGCACACCCCTCGCCCGACTGGGTTGACGTGGTTGACGGAACCATCGCGTCGGTCGGAAACGGGGCTCCGCCCGATGGCCCAAGTTTCGATCTTGAAGGCCGGGTGTTGCTACCTGGTTTTCATGACGCCCACATTCACCCTTCTTTGTGCGGTGTCACGCTGATCCAATGCGACCTTCACGAGCTCGGCACCGACAAGGCGACCAACGTTGCCACGTTCCAGAAAGTGGTGAAGGACTATGCCGACGCTCACCCCGACGCCGAGTGGATCCTCGGTGGCGGTTGGTCGATGGAACAGGTTGAAGGCGGAGTGGCTCGCGCCGAGTGGCTCGATGCGGTGCTGCCAGACCGACCCGTCTATCTAATGAGCAGTGAGGGCCACGCGGCTTGGGTGAACACGCTCGCGATGGAGATGGCCGGCATCGACGCCTCGACCCCTGACCCCGAGCACGGTCGGATCGAACGAGACCCAGACGGCAAGCCAAACGGAACTCTTCAAGAGGGCGCTGCGGCGCTCGTCGGCGACATCGTGCCACCAACGACTCACGCCGACAACATGGCTGGCCTCCTCGCCGCTCAAGAGATGATGTTCTCTATGGGCATCACGACCTGGAACGACGCGTGGGTCGAGGTTCCGGCGCACGCCGCGTATCTCGAGCTTGATGCAAATGGAGGCCTCGTCGGCACCGCAATCGGGTCGCTCTGGTGGAACCGAGATCGCGGAATGGAGCAGTTACCAGAGATAATCGAGCGATACGGCGAGGCTGGCACGCGCTACCGACCAGGTTCGGTCAAGTTCATGGTTGACGGTGTCTGTGAGAACTCAACAGCAGCGATGGTCCATCCATACGCCGGAAGCGAGGAAGACTATGGCCTTACCTTCCTGCCCCGTGAGTTGCTGCTGGAAGCGGTGCCGCTGACGATGGCGGCCGGTTTGCAACCCCACTTTCATGGCATCGGCGATCGAGCTATCCGCGATGCGCTAGATGCCGTCGCCGCTGGCTCTGCTGCGGACGCGCAGAAGACCAGACCGCACATTGCGCATGTGCAGGTCGTCAGGCCAGAAGACATTCCTAGGTTCGCCGAGTTGAATGTCGCGGTCAACGCGCAGATGCTCTGGGCCTGTCATGACGACACGATGGTCGACCTGACGGCACCACGACTTGGCGAGGAGCGAACGAGCTGGCAGTACCCGTTCCGCAGCCTGATCGACTCTGGTGCGGTGTTTGCTTGTGGCTCTGACTGGGCGGTCTCAACCCCTGATCCGTTCCCCCAAATGTTTGTGGCCGCCACCCGGCGCATGCCCGATGATGATCGAGCCTTAGAGCTGGGGCAAGCCATCACTCTTGAGGAGGCGCTGGCCGGCTTCACCACTGGCGCCGCGTGGGTAAACCACGAAGAGACTCGTAGCGGGTCGATTACTCCTGGCAAGGCTGCCGACCTCGTTGTGGTGGAAGGCAATCCACTCGACATTGACGAGGTGCTGACGGCTGAGGTCGTTGCCTTGGTGTACGAGCGATAGCGAACCGCCCCTCGAAAGCAGAGCGGGACGCTGAAAAGCAGAGCAGGACGCTGAGCGTGCTGCTCAACGTCCCGCTGTCTGAACTTTCGAGTTGCCTAACCGGTATTGCCTAACCGGTATTGGTTAGCCCTTTGCTTCGGTGAACACGTCCTGCACGAGCAGAGCCATGTCGCCCGCATTCGGGATGAATTCCAACTTGGCTGAGGTTTCCGCATCGGGATAGATGCCCGGGTCTTCCAGGATCTCAGGAAGGATGAACTCCGTCGCTGCGGCATTGGGGCTGGCGTAGTAGACATAATTTGTGAGCGTCGCACCGTTCTCGGCGTCAGTAAGGAAGTTGATCATGGCGTGTGCAGAGCACACCGACTTGGCTGTGGTCGGGATGGCCATGGTGTCAACCCAACGGACGGCACCTTCCTTCGGGATGAGGTAGACGTCGGTTTCGTACGCATCAGCCTCAAAGAACGCAGTCGCAAACCCGCCGCTCCAACCCTGGGAAACTGCGACTTCGCCGTTGACAAGGTCGTCGGCATAGCTCACTGAGTCGTACTTGAGCAAGCGGGCATTGGTCTCTTTCAGCAGTGCACCCGCTTCGTTGACGGCGTCTTCGTTGCCGCTGGTGTAGACGTCATTGAGGCTGTAGCCCAAGTACTTGAGAGCAGCGGATACTGCTTCTGGTGCATCGTCGAGCATGGCAATGCCACCGGGAACTTGAGCGCTCAACTCAGGGTCAAAGATCCAGCCCCAGGTTGGCTCGGTATCGCCGAGAGCAGCCCAGGCCTCGTACGAGATGCCGATACCCGTCGTGCCCCACTGGTACGGCACGTGGTACATGTTTTCAGGGTCAAAGGGTGGAGCATCCCATTCTGGCCCAATGTTTGACGCGTTTGGAATGGCGTCAAAATTGAGTGGCATCAGCAAGTCTTCTTGACGCATGGTGTCGACCATGTAGTCGGATGGCACGATGAGGTCGTAAGTCGCAGCGTTGGCGTCGATCTGCGCCAGCATCTGCTCGTTTGACTCGTATTCGGTGTATTCGACCTTGATGCCAGTTTCGGTCTCGAACTTGGTGATGAGGTCGGGGTCCATGTATTCGGCCCAGTTATAGAACGAGAGGTCGCCGTCGGTCTCGCCCGGCTTGCACTCGCCAGCCTTTGCCGCGGCCTCGCCGCCGTCGCTGCTACCGCAGGCGGCTGCAAGCAGCGCGGTGGCGACTAGAATTATCCAAGCTTTCGTTCTCATATGTCTCCCTTTGCTTTCGTGAGGTAGTACGTCAGTCTTCAGACTTCGGTGCCCGTTGAAGGAACAGTGAACTCAGTACCAAGATCGTCGAGACGGCCAGCATGATTGTGGAGATGGCATTGAGTTCTGGTGTAACTCCACGGCGTATGGCGCTGAAGACGTACACCGGGAGTGTAGTTCCCCCAGGCCCGGTCACGAACGCAGAAATGACAACGTCATCAAGTGACAGAGCGAGCGCGAGCAGAGCGCCAGCCATCACCCCTGGCAGTATGAGCGGCAATGTCACGAGCCGAAAGGCCTGCCAGCGTGATGCGTAGAGGTCTCGTGCTGCTTCTTCGAGCGAAGGGTTTAGCTGGCCGAGTCTGGCTCGAACCACAACCGAAACAAACGAAATATTGAATGCGATATGGCTGATTGCGACGGAGTACAGGCCGAGTTGGAATCGTGGCCCGAACGTGTCGATAAGGCGGAATGCTTGGGCGAAGAAGGCCAGCATCATGACGGCCATGGTGACATCGGGAATGATCACGGGGAGGTAGGTGAGGCCGTCGAGGGTCTTTCGCCCTTTGAATCGATAACGGTCGATAGCGATCGCCAACGACGTGCCGAGGATCGTGGAGACGACGGTTGAGATCGCGGCGACGATGAGCGAGTTCTTGAGCGCGGAGAGGATCTGCTCGTTTTGGAACATCACCGGGTACCAACGGGTGGAGAGACCACCCCACACGTTTACCCGCGCTGAGCCATTGAACGAAAACACCACCAGAACGACGATCGGGATGTAGAAGAAGGCAAAAACGAACCACGCATTGAAGCGAAGCGCCCGACGCGTCCATTTGCTGGTTTGCATTCCGACGCTCATTCGTCGCCTCCGATGAGGTCTGATGCATCTGTTCGCTGGTTGATGAACACCGCGATCAGCATTGCGAGGATGAGGACGACAGAGAGCGCGGCGCCGAATGGCCAGTTGCGAGCCTGACCGAACTGGCGGGCAATATAGGAGCCCAGAAGCAATGTCTTTGCGCCGCCGAGGATTTCGGGCACCACATACGAACCGAAGCTTGGAATGAACACCAGTATCGACCCGGCGATGACGCCTGACTTCGTGAGCGGCAGCGTCACCTTGCGGAAGGTAGTCGCGCCGTCGGCGTAGAGGTCACGGGCTGCTTCTACCAAGTTCCAATCCATTCGCTCGATGGCGACATAGAGGGGAAGAATCATGAAGGTCAGGAAGCAAGCATTCCGATCACGACTGCTGTCGGTGTAAACAGGATCCTGAAGGTTCCAAAGCCAAGCGACTCAGAGGCCTGCGAGACCGGACCGTTGGAACTAAGTAAGAACCGGATGGCAAAGATGCGAATAAGGCCGTTGGTCCAGAAGGGGATCATCACTAAGACCAGCAGAATATTGCGAATGCGCGCCTCTCGGGTCGCAAGGTAGTACGCAAATGGGTACCCAACGATGAGGCACATGACGGTGGTAATTGCGGCTAACAAGAAAGAGCGCCAGACGATCGCCAATACGAGACCATCAAACATCTGGTCGTATGACTCGATGTTCCATCCGCTCAGGTCGGTCCGGCCTGTGGCCGTCCTTGTCGCAAACGAATAGATAATGATGATGATCAGCGGAATGAAGAAGAACAGAAGCAAGTAGAGCGCCGCGGGAAGCGCAGTGAAGACGCCGGTTCGGCTGTCGGCCTTGCGGGCCTTTGCGTCAAGCTGACTGTCAGCTGAGTGCTTGCTCATCGTCAGTCTTCCAGCACGTTCGTTGCCGCCGGCGACCAAGAGACAGTGATTGCTTGACCAGGCTGGAGTATGGCGTTGCGGGGCCTGTTGTCGAGACGCACACTTAGATTTCCACCAGCGGTGCTGATCTCGTACGCATGAGCATCACCAAAGTAGACACGCCGCTCAATGGTGCCGGTGAGCGTGTTCCATCCGTCAATTGGGTTTTCGTCTGGAAGTGTGAGATCGATGCTTTCGGGGCGAATCGCGAGGGTCGCCGCATCGCCGGGTTTCAGCGATGCCCGTTCGACCCGAATTGAAGCGCCGCCCACAGCAATTGTGCCGTCCGCATTGACAGTCCCTGCGAGCAGATTGATCTCGCCGATGAAGTCCGCAACGAAGCGATTGGATGGCCGCTCGTATATTTCTGTCGGCGTTCCCACCTGGAGCAGTGATCCGTCGTGCATGACGCCGATTCGATCGGACATCGTAAGGGCCTCTTCTTGGTCGTGAGTGACGTAGACGAAGGCGATACCGAGGTCGGAGTGCAAACTGGTGAGTTCGCTTTGCATTTCTTGGCGGAGCTTGAGGTCGAGCGCTCCAAGCGGCTCATCGAGCAGCAAGACCTGCGGCTGGTTGACGAGGGCGCGGGCGAGAGCCACACGCTGTTGCTGGCCGCCTGAGAGCTGGCTCGGCTTTCGAGTGGTCAACGCTCCGAGTTGGACCTTCGAGATCGCCTCTTCGGCGAGGCGCTTGGCCTCGTCCTTTGGCACCTTCTTCATGAGAAGGCCGAACATGACATTGTCGATCACATTCATGTGGGGAAACAGCGCGTAGTTCTGGAACACCGTGTTGACCGGGCGCTCGTCTGGCGGGTGGAGGCCCATCTCTTTGCCACCGATCGCAAGGACTCCCATTGTGGGATATTCGAAGCCAGCGATCATCCGGAGGGTGGTGGTTTTTCCGCAACCCGACGGACCGAGCAGCGAGAAGAACTCGCCTTTCGCGATCTCAAGATCGATGTTGTCGACAGCGGTAAAATCGCCGAACTTCTTTGTCACGCCTTGGAGGTGGACAGCCAGATCGGTCTCAAGACTTTGTTGAGTCAACGCGCGTTTCTCCCGACGTGAAAGATTCCTCGAATCCTTCGATGCGAAAGACTCCCACACTTTTAGTGCACACGCTTGGCTGCGGCAAAAGTGGTTTGCGCTGCCATGGGTGCGGGCGGGCGGGCAATTTCGTCAATTCTGTCGGGCGTTGCTAATTGGCTCTGGTTTCCCTCGATGCCTGCTCGATTGCTGCTCGCAGAATGTCGACAAGTTGGTCGATTTCTTTGCGAGTGATGATGAGCGCGGGTGACATGACGCAGCTGCTGTAGACCGGTCGGAGAATGAGGCCGTTCTCCTGGCTGATCCGGTCGACGGTCAGCAAAAACTCGCTATCACGGGCCTCGTCAGGGTTGTCTGGATCGAGACTGCATTCGACTGCTGCCATAAGACCTTCGCCGCGAACTTCGCGGACCACCTCGAGTGCTGCAAGTTCACCGAGGCGTGCTTGGAAGTACGGCCCGACCTCACGAACATGCTCCAGAAGGTTCTCGTTCTCGATGATGTCGAGGTTCTTCTCTGCGGCCGCGACCGCAACCGGATGGCCCGAGTAAGTGAACCCGTTGGTGAAATAGGTGGGATCCACGCTCAGGTCGCGAAGTTCATCAAACAGGCGATCGGAGATGAACAACGCGCCCATTGGGACATAGCCCGATGTCAGTCCTTTGGCAGTCGTGATCATGTCGGGCACGATGCCGTAGATGTCGTCGGATGCGAACATTGAGCCCAACCGGCCGAATGCGGTGACGACTTCATCGCTGATGTAGAGGACATCGTGGGTGCGGCAGACTTCGCGCGTTCTTTGGTGGTATCCAGGCGGCGGGACGACGACGCCGCCAGACCCAAGAACTGGTTCTGCAATGAAGGCACCGACCGACTCTGGCCCCAGCTCGAGGATCTTCTGTTCAAGTTCTTCAACCAATACATCGCAGAAGGCATCTACTGACATGCCGGCTGGTCGGTCGAGGGGCTTGGGGTTTGAGATGTGGTGGACGAGGCCTTCGGCCATGTCCATATAGGCCTTGTCGCCGATCTTGCCCGAGCAAGTGGCCCCGAGGAACGTGCTGCCGTGATAGCCGCCACGGCGGGCGATGATCTGCTTCTTCTTGGGAAGGCCTCGGCAGTTGTTGTAGAAGAACATGAACCGCAGCGCGCTATCGACGGCAGTCGAGCCGCAGGTCGTATAGAACACATGGTTAAGATCGCCTGGCGCATAGGCCGCAAGTCTTTGGGTGAGGCGTAGCGTGTGGTCCATCCCGAACGACCAGGGAGAGACATAGCCAAGGGTCAGTGCTTGTTGCGCAATCGCTTCGGCTATCTCGGTTCGGCCGTGACCGACATTGACGCACCACATGCCGCCTGGGCCATCGATCAGTCGATTGCCGGCGTCGTCATAGACGTAGATGCCTTCGCCCCGGGTCAGAAAGGTCTTTGATGACCTTGCGACCGACACATCCTCCCAGGGATACACAACTTGCTCGTCGAACTTCTGACGATCGGCCTCGGTGAGTTGTGGTGCAGTCATGGCCCCAGTATGGCCTGGGGTCATCGTCCCGTCATCTTCAGCTGCCGGTGAGCCATCGCCTGATTCGGCTTGCAGCCTTCGATTCAGCGTCGTCGAGGACACGAAGCTCGACCATGCGCTGCACGGTGTGCGACGCGAAGCCCTGAGCAAGGGTCGCGTCGGTTGGGGCCGGTCCGGCTCCGTCTGGCCAACTCTCATCTGACGCGAAGAGTGCCTTCACCACATATTGCAGTGTGCGCCGCGAGACTGACATGCCTGCAGCTCTAGCCAGATCTCTCGATGATCGGGTGAGGCGGTTGACGGTGGCCGCAGTCGAGTTGGCTGGCTTGACCCGTCGCCACGACTCGGCAAGATGTTCGAAGAGAACGGGCCAGTCGGCGGCGGCTAAGAGGGGGAACTCTGGGTCGATCCGTCTCAGCTGACGAGCGGCTCCCGGCGTTGTCGGGGCCTCGGTCTCGCCGTCTTGCGCACCTTCGTCGGCGTCGGCCGATTGGGTCGCCGCAACGACGGCCTCATCGTCGACGATCGGAAGAAGGTAGGCCCGGCGGCCCGTACTTATTTCGCCCTCGGGAATGGCGTGGCGGACGAATCGTTTGAAGCTGCCGTGCCCAAACCAGTCATCGCTAACCTCGGCGCCAAACTCGCGTTGCAACGCCCACGCCAGCGCGGCGAGGTCTATCGGCCTGTCGAGCGACTCCCAGCGGGTCCGGAGCAGCACACCGGCATCGGCGGCTTGTCCAGCGAGATCGCTCTCTGCGACGCCGTGGCGGTCATCGGGTGCGGCAACTATTTCTTGGTCGATGCGGTCGAGCTCGGTTCGCAGATCTTCGGCGATGTCGTCGAGAATCGAGAGCAGGTCGGCCATTCGCGTACTAAGCACGTCGACTAGAGGGGGGAGCGCACCGTCCTTGCTGTAAGTGTCTTCGTGAGTGAGCTCGCCCCAGCTGTCCTGGAGCAGGGTGCGAACCTGTAGCTCGCACACCACCGGCACACTATTCACGGTGATGCCGAGATTCACATGCCAGCCCCGATAGCCCGACTCTTTGGGCTCGGCGACGTAGTCCCGTTCGGATTCTGGGTCGAGCCGTAGGCCGTCGGTGGACGTCGGTGGAACGGCATCGAGAGCCGTTTGCACCATCTCGATATCACGCACATTAATACACGTCATCCGCAGGCCGACCAGGTCGTCAACTACGACGGGAATGTCATCGACGCTTGCGATCCGGCCCTGGTAACGGGGCTGTTGGATCTTGCGCCAGGTGCGGCGCTTCGACTTCACCCGACCACTGGTGCTGCGAATACGTGCGAGGTCGCGGTCGGTCAGAAGCTCTTCGAGAAGCGAATCAAGGGCGGCGGAAGCGGTCTCGAGCGCCGGCTCGAGAGTCTCAGCTCGATACGTGTCGTACCAGACGCCAAATTCGGCGTAGCCGATCTCTTTCCCAACGGAGGAGGTGCTCACGATGGTGCACCGTAGCAAGTTGCGACCGGTGAGGACGCGTCGTTCGTCATCCAAAACCGAACACTTCGGGGTCAGACCCCGAAGTGTTCGGTTTTATGGGAAGGGGTTGGCTTGAGCGAACTCGGCTGACTGGCTGAACCAGATCACGACGTTGCCTCTTGCATTGCCCCTGGCCAAGATGTCGGTCCAGTAGTTCCAGCCGCCCTGATCGGGCTCACGATTCATCACGTTGAGGTAGAGGCGTCTGACAAACTCACGGTTGTCGAGATTGCCGTATTGCTGCTGAAACTCTGGCGATGCGGCGAACTGGACTGCAACGTCTTCTAGGCTCATTCCCCTGCTGTGAAGGGTGTGCCAGTAGGTGAACCCACCGTTGTCTGGGTCTCGTTGAAACACGGCTCGGTAAAGGCGAAACACGTTTCCGCCCTTCGCGTCGAGTTCGTTTGCCTTCGGCGTGAATTGAGATGGAGTTACCGGCGGGATGGCATCGGCATTCACGCAGTTGCGACTTCCGCCGTCGAGTTGGACCCCATCGAGGTTGCGGAACGACCATGAGTAGCTCCTCGAACCCAAATTCATTTCAGCGATGCCATGGGCCTGGATTCGCACGGCCGAATTCGCGACCGGGCTTCCTGTATTACGCAGTGGCACTCCACCCGTGCCAACGATCATGAGCTGGAATCCGTCAGCAGCGGCTTGTCCCGATGCATTCTGGGGGCTGAACCGTTCGTAGTGATGGGCGTGACCGGCGAACACAACGTCGGTACCAGCGTCGTAGAGCAATTGGTGTAGCGGTTCAAGGTAGGTCTGGTTGCCGTAGAAGGGATAGCTCGTCCAACGTGGGTGGTGCATCATCGCAATTCGACAGACGTTGTCGGGAGCGGAGTCCAGCACTCCCTGTAGCCACTCATACTGGGGAGACCCAACGCCGCAGCCGCCGACCTCGGAGCAGTTGCTATTCAGGGCGAGGACTTGCCAGCCGTCAATCCACGCTTCGTAGTACAACTTGTCGGCGGGACCGGCAGCAAGCCCGAAGTAGCGGACGTAGCCCGCCGCTCCAGGCGTGAGGTACTCGTGATTCCCCGGAATCGGGATCATTCGGTCTTTGTGGCGGCCAAGCTTGGGGGCAAAGCAGTTGGCGAAGTCTTCGTCTGAACCATTCGGATAGACGAGGTCGCCGAGCGCAAGAATCTTGCCTGGCCGAACGTCGAGCAAGTTCCCAACCTCGTCGGCAAGGTTGTTTTCGTCACAGCTCGCCATGTCGCCGACCGCGATGATTCGGGTTCCGCTGGGGGTTTCCGGTATGACGGCCGCAGCCACCGGCAGCCCTGTTGGCGCCGTCGGTTCGGCGCCGGCGGGGTCGGCGAGACCGACAACGGCGAGCAGCAACGCCAAAAGAAGCATCAGGTGAGTTCGTGCGCTTTTGTAACGTCTCACTATTCCCACCGACCCATTCTCGATTACTTTGCATGGATTCACAACGGGTTTACCCGACTAGCTTGGCAGGGTTGCTGCCGGCCGACGTAGGCGAACGGACCCAATTGGGGCCGTTGTGTAAGGATCCGATCGTGGTGAAACTGAGAAAGGCCATCAAGTCGAAGCCACCAGGGCTGAATGAAGAGCGCGCGTTCTGGGATCGTGGGCTCGATATCGTCGTTGGATTCGACGAGGTGGGCCGCGGGGCGTGGGCTGGCCCATTGACGGTTGGCGCAGTTGTGGTGCCGAAGGATCGCCGGATGTACAAGCTCCGGGATTCAAAGCAGCTCACCGAGGTCGAACGTGAAGAGCTATTCGACAAGATCGCCGATTGGGCTGACGCGTGGGCCATCGGACACGCATCGAACGCAGAGTGTGATCGGCTCGGGATGTCCGCCGCTCAGAAGTTGGCGGCGCGGCGAGCGCTCGAGAACTTGGGAGTGGTTCCCGACGCCGTTTTGCTGGACGGAAAATGGGACTTTGTTGGACACCCAGAGACGACGATGATCGTCAAAGGCGACGCAAAGTGCCTCTCGATCGCGGCGGCTTCGATTCTCGCCAAGGTCACGCGCGATCGCATGATGCGCCTTGCGGCGAGCGAACTCCCTGCGTACAACTTTGAGTTCAACAAGGGATACCCGTGCGCCAAGCAGAAAGCTGCGCTCCAGGCATACGGTCCGTCAACCTTGCACCGGCGATCGTGGGTGTTCATGGACAACCTGTTGTGGAGTGCGTGCGAGCGGGTAGTTCCCGACTTTCGGGCACAACTAGATCAAACGACTCTCTTCGACAAACCGTAACTCCAGGCGGCGCTCGACCGCGGCGTCCACATTTTCAACTATTGTCGTGTGCTCAATCGCCTGAAAGTGGAATCTTATGAAAAAGCTCGTCTCGTTTAGTTTTGCGTTCGCCTTATTGGGGGCAAGTTGCGGATCGTCTGACAGCATCGAGGCCTTCTGTGACACCTATGTCAAGATCGATGAGCAGACGGAGTCAGATGCCGACTTGAGCAGCCCCGATGCGCTGAAGGACTACTTCAATACGACACAGGACACATTCGACGAGCTCGCCGATGTCGCGCCCAGTGAGATCGAAGACGATGCGCAGACGCTAAAAGCGGCCTTCGAAGTCATCATGGGCGAGCTGGAGAACGTCGACTTCGACCCCCTCCAGATTGAGTCCGACCTCTTCGACAACGAAGATGCTGACGAAGCCGCGGTTCGAATCGAAGAGTTCTACGGCGAGAACTGCCCAGTAGGCGAGTAGGGCAAAGGGGTAGAGTCTGTCGGGTATGACTACACCGACTCTTCGATACCCCAGCCTGTGGGCCCTTGCCGCGTGGACTCTCTTTGTATGGGTGAGTCGCGTGCGAAACATCGCGGTAGACGATGCGCTCGTCGGCTCGGATCGGGTCACCCGATTCGTGCTTTCCGGTAGCTTCGTCGTACTTGGTATCGCCGTTGTTGTTGGCCTGCTCATGGCTCGCGGCACGTCCGAGCTGCCAGGCTGGGCCAAAACGGCCGGACTCATGTTGGCCGTCTACGGCATCGCCACTTGGGTCTTTCGCGGCGTTGACATCGCCCTCGGCGACCACCCCGTCGGCTTCATCATCGTGCATCTTGTGCTTGGTGTGATCACGATTGCCCTCAGCATGTGGGTGCTTCGTTCGCTCAAGCATTCGTCGCGCAGGCCGAGCGACGCTAGGATCACCGCCTAATGGGTCAGCTAGTGAGCGTTATCAAAGAGACATCAGTCCAACACGGCACCGTTCGGTTCGAAACGAACCGTTCCTTCACCGGCATGGGGCACGAGCGATACACCGCGGGTGACGAGATTCTAACGAATCGCCCTCCTGACGAGTTGGCAAAAGCGCTGCTCGCCACCGGGCAGGTCGCGGCCGTGCACGTGTATGCACAGACCGTCACCGTGCAGCTTTCGGCTGGGTCATCAGCCGACGGCCTCAAAGAGGTCATCGAGGGCATCTACACGTACTACCGGCCTGGGGTCGAAGTGCCAACCGAAGAGTCTTTCGGGGCCTAGATGCCAGTTGCAGTCGAGGTCGACGCCGACGATTCGGTGATCGAATGCTCGGTTCCCGCACGGGCAGGCCTGCTCGGCAACCCCTCAGACGGGTATGGGGGCAGAACACTTGCGCTCGCTATTCCCCAGTTTGAAGCAACGGTTCGGCTGATTCCCAGCCGTGAAGTCCGCATTGTGACGAACCCAAACGATGAGGCGATCTGGGCTTCGCCTGGTGAATTTGCGCAACACATCGACCAGTTCGGGACGGGCATTGGAGTGCAGGCCATCGCCGCCGGAGTCCGGACCTTCATGTCTGTTCTCGAATCGCTCGAGCATGGCCGATATGAGGGATTCACTCTTTCGTATGAGACGACGATTCCTCGCCAGGTCGGACTCGCCGGCTCGTCAGCGCTCGTCTTGGCCACGATGATGTGCCTCGAAGAGCACACTGGCGTGTCTATTCCGCAAGAAGTGCTGCCCTCGCTCGCCCTCGCAGCCGAGGTCGATCATCTTGGGGTAGTGGCCGGTCTCCAAGATCGGGTCGTGCAGACCTATGGCGGTCTGGTGGCGATGGACTTCGGTTCGCTCGAGATGGATGCCAGGTTCGGGGTCAGTTACGGTTCGTATCGACGGCTTGACGAGGCTTCGCTGCCCCCGCTGTATCTGGCATACAGTCTGTCGGCGGCCGAGTCGAGCGATGTGTATCACCGATCCCTTCGACGCCGGTTCGATAATGGTGACGCCGTTGTTCGCGACGTGATGCGCCAACTGGCCGCGGTAGCGGTTGAAGGCGAAGCGGCGCTGAGGTGGCACAATGCGGGACGTTTCGGCGAGCTCGTTGGCCGCAACATGGAGTTACGAAGAGCGTTGGGGCCACTGCCGGAGCAGCAAGAAGCGCTTGTCTCGTTGGCCGAAGAGCTTGATTCGCCTGCAACGTTTGCCGGTTCGGGAGGCGCGATTGTTGGCGTGTACGACGACCAAGCCCAGTACGATCTGCTGACAGGGGCATTCGGGGCAGTCGGCGCCACCGTGGTTTCTCTCACGGCATAATTGCTCTCACGTCGAGTAGCGCAGACGAACATACGTTCGCTATGCTTAGCGGATGGCCCTAAGAGCAGCTCGTGCCGAGCTGTCCCCCGAACTTATTAACAAGATTCGACCGGTCACTCTCGCGCAAGAACGCGTTCTGCCAGTGCCAGAGCCGTTGTTGCCACTGTTTCCATGGGGCGGCCTCCAGCGAGGCACCACCTTTGGGGTGAGCGGAAACGGATCGTGGTCCCTGGCTATGGCGCTCATGGCTGAGTCTCTTGGGTCCCAGGGGTGGCTTGCAGTTGTCGGTGCCCCCGCATTTGGGCTTGCCGCCGCGAGCGACTTTGGGGTCAGACTCGATCGGGTTCTGGTGATCGAAGAGCCGGGCCGATCACGGTGGGGAGCCGTGGTGAGCTCACTTCTTGAATCGGTCGACGTGGTGGCTATTGCCCCCGACGCAACAGTTGGTGCCCGTGATGCCAGACGACTGGCAGCCAAAGCTCGCGAGCAAGAGTCGGTGCTTATCCACCTTGATGGTGGGCGGTCGTGGCCGACCGGGCTCGACAACACTCTGGCCGTTATTGACGAAGGTTGGCAGGGGCTTGGTGCTGGCTATGGCTATCTCCAAGCTCGCAGGGCGAGAGTCGAAGCGGTTGGTCGTAGAGCGGGCGGGATGAACCGTTCAGTGTCGGTTTGGCTGCCAGGGCCTGACGGTCGCCTTGCTGCTGCGGGGGCCCAAGTGAGTGAGCTCCGCCCTCGTTTGGTTGGGTAGTCGTGGAGTCTGCCGTTCGAATGGTGGTGGTGTGGTGTCCCGATTGGCCGGTAGTTGCCTGGGGGATTCCTCTTGATGAACCAGCAGCGGTTGTGGTGGCGAATCGTGTGATTGCTACCTCGCCAGCTGCTCGTGACGAAGGGGTCGAGGCCGGTCAGCGCCGTCGCGATGCCCAGGGACGTTGTCCTGATGTTGCCATCCTTGAGCGTGATGTAGATCGCGAAGCCCGGCTCTTCGAACCTGTCGCCGCTGCCCTCGAAGCGATTACTCCACAAGTCGAGGTCGCCGGCGCAGGCTTGGTCGGGTTTCCCACAAAGGGACCCTCGCGTTTCTTCGGTGGCGATGCGACATTGGCCGATGAAGTGTTGAGTGTGGTGCAACCCGTCCTTGCCGGCCGCGGTGCGGCTCGCATAGGGGTCGCCGACGGGGTCTTTGCGGCCCGCCTTGCCGCTCGTTCAACCACCGCAGTGCACGGTCCAGTAATCATTCACCCCGGGGAGTCGGCTGCCTTTCTCGCAGGCTTTGGTATCGAGGCCTTAGACATGCCATCACTCGGCGATGTGTTGGTTCGTCTCGGTCTGCGCACGCTTGGCGCCTTTGCCGAACTCTCTGGAGCCGATATCTCTGGCCGATTCGGTCAAGAGGGCCTCATCGCCCATCGATTGGCGAGGGGTGAAGACCAACACCCGCCTGACCTTCGTCGACCGGCGAGCGACCTGGCTGTCACATGGTTGTTTGAGCCCGCCGCCGAGCGGATCGACCAGTGCGCCTTTGCGGCCAAGGCGCTCGCCGACGAACTGCATGCTGCTCTCGGCGCCCAAGGTCTTGCCTGTATTCGCATCGCTATCGAAGCAGAGACCGAGGCCGGTGAACGCCAACTCAGACTCTGGCGACACGAGGGTGCGTTGTCGGCCGCGGCCCTTGCCGAACGAGCCAGATGGCAGCTTGATGGGTGGCTTAACGCCGGTGCTGGTGGTCGCCCAACATCGGGAGTAGCCAGGCTCACCCTGATCCCCGACGAAGTTGTTCCCGCGAGTGGGCGTCAGCTTGGATTCTGGGGCGGGCGAGCAGAGAGGGCCGACGACGTCACTCGAGTTGTGGCCAGGATCCAAGCCCTGTTGGGGCCTGAAGCGGTGAGTGTGCCAGAACGTCGAGGGGGCAGGGGGCCGAGCGAACAGATTGAGCTCATCCCTGCCGCTGCGGTCGACCTGGGGGAGCCCCGGCCAGCAACGGAGGCATCATGGGTGACCGAACCGTGGCCAGGCCAGATCCCGCGACCAGCCCCAACCCAGGTGTTTGACGACCCACAGCCGATCGAGCTGACCGATGCCAACGGTGGAGAACTTACAGTTACAGGCCGAGGCGACCTCTCGTCGCCACCGGCCGTTGTGCGGTTTGGTCGTGGTCGTCGGATGGCGGTGACGGGGTGGGCTGGTCCATGGCCAGCCGACGAGCGGTGGTGGGATCCACTCACCCACCGGCGACGAGCCAGAATGCAGTTGCTGTGTGAGGACGGGTCGGCGCATCTGGTCATGATCGAGCACCAGACATGGTGGCACGAAGCCTCCTATTCCTAATTGGGTGACAGATTCGAGAACCAGTTAGGCTTTCGAACTAATGACCGATCACCCACCAACCCCTCGAGGGGGAGCGTTTAGCTCCCTAGCGATTCGTGACTACAAGATCCTGTGGTGGGCTGGACTGTTCTCGTTCATGTCGGTCCAGATGCAGTTTCTCTTGCGGGGCATCCTGGCCTGGGATCTCACCCTGCGAGAGCGGAGTGTCGGCACCGTCTACTTCTTCTTCGGAATCTCGATGCTTATCACGACACTCATGGGTGGCGTCGCAGCCGATCGCCTCCCGAAACGCATCGTGCTCCTCGTCAGCCAGTCATGCATCACGCTCGCCGCAGTCGGCATGGGCATTGTCGTCGTTACCGACCGCGAAGAGTTCTGGATGCTGCTGCTTGCAGCTGTCATGCAGGGCGGCTCATTCGGGTTTCTCGGCCCGGCCAGAGTCGCGTTCTCTGCTGAGCTAGTTGGCCGCGACCAAATCGGCAACGCCATTGCTCTCACCATGTTGAGCATGAACGGCACTCGGGTCTTTGCCCCTGCCCTCGCCGGTGCGCTCGCAGGAGTGGCGATCATCGGTATTGGCGGTGCGTATCTCGTTGCGGGAGCGTGCTCAGTGTTCAGCCTTGTGGCGATGTTCATGCTCCCTCCAGGGAAACCGGCAGCGAACACAGTGGCGAAGAACCCTCTGACCGAAATTGCCGATGGCATTCGTTACGTTGCCAGCGTGCCGAAGCTGCGAAGGCTCATCCTCACCTCGTTCATCATCATCATGTTCGGTTTCAACTACGTGTCGTTTATCCCTGTCTACGTCAAAGACATCTTTGGAGAGACCGACGCATGGGTCGGCTACTTCAGCTCGATTGGCGCTATCGGTGCCGTGGCTGCTGCGTATCCGCTGGCATCGCGTTCGGATTCGCCGCGAGCAAAGCAAATCATGACCATTGCTGGCGTCGTGTTCGGCGCCATCGTCGTCGCCCTGGCGTATTCTCCATGGCTACTCCTGTCGCTCGCCACCATGATCGGTATCGGAGCCGCAAATACCGCATTCCAGTCGCTATCGGCCACGCTGGCAATCACTGAGTCTGACCCCAGCTACCAAGGTCGGGTGCAGTCCATCATGCAGCTGTCGTTCGCCGGGTTTGGGCTGGCCGCGCTGCCACTCGGACAGCTGGCCGAAATAATCGGCTTGCGTAACTCGATGGGCATTATGGGTGGTGTTGTCGTTGTTGCGGCAATTGTCTACGAGCTAGCCGAGCGTCACGCTCGCGAAGCCGAGCCGGCGGTTGTCGAACAAGTTCCAGTCGGAGCCGCTATCCATCGATAGCTGTGCCAGCGTCGCCAACCGGCGCACGGTACCAATCGACTTCGAGCGGCGGAAGCATCTCGTTGCCAAGAATGGCATCGGCGGCGCGCTCGGCAATCATCATTGTTGGGGCGTAGATATTGCCGTTGGTGATGATCGGAATGACCGACGCATCAACGACTCGGACGCCTTCAACGCCATGAACCCGGAACGTATCTGGGTCGATAACCGCTTGTTCGTCGCTTCCCATTCGACAGGTGCACGAGGGGTGGAGCGCGGTCTCGGCGTCAAGAGCTACCCAGTCGAGGATCTCTTGGTCGGTCTCGACGGAGGGCCCTGGCGAAACCTCGCCCGCGTTGTAGTCGTCAAAGGCCGGCTGGGTGAGGATCTTTCGGGCGGTCCTGACTGCTTCGATCCATTCCCTGCGGTCTTGTTCGGTCGAGAGGTAGTTGAACACGATGGCGGGATGCTCGCGCGGGTTGGTCGACTTGATCTTCACTGTGCCCCGTGCGTCGGAGAACATCGGGCCGACGTGTATCTGGTAGCCGTGGCCTCCTTCGGGTGCGCTCCCGTCGTATCGCACGGCGATCGGCAAGAAGTGGAACATCAGATTGGGATATGCCTCATTCGGGTTACCCCGAACGAATCCTCCAGCCTCAAAGTGATTTGTTGCCGCTGGGCCACGGCGGAAAAGCCATTGCAGACCAATGAACGGCTTCCGCCAGTTGGCGAGGTATGGCTGCATCGAAACGGGCAATTTCGACTTGTATTGGATGTAGACCTCAAGGTGGTCTTGTAGGTTCTGGCCGACACCAGGCAGATCGTTGACGACGTCGATGCCGAGGCTCTTGAGATGTTCCGCCTCGCCGACACCTGACAGCTGGAGCAACTGTGGGGAGTTGAACGCTCCGCCACAGAGAATGATCTCCGCGCCGGTTACTACCTTGTTTCGGCGCATGTGGCGATATTCGATACCCACCGCCTTCTTGCCCTCGAACACGATCTTGTTGGCCTGTGCACGGGTAATGACAGTGAGGTTCTCTCGCTTCATCACGGGGTGGAGATAGGCCCGTGCTGCACTCAGACGGCGACCGCGCTTGACGTTCTTGTCGAACGGAGCGACGCCTTCTTGCTTGAAGCCGTTGACGTCGTTCGTGATGTCAAAACCCGCTTGCGGCCCAGCCTTGAGCCAGGCTTTAAACAGGGGGCTTGAGGCGGGGCCTCGTTCGAGCTCGAGAGGGCCGTCGCCGCCGCGATATTCGTCTTCACCGGAGAGGCAGGTTTCCATCCGCTTGAAGTAGGGAAGGCAATGTGCGTAGTCCCACGTTTTCATGCCGGGAACAACGGCCCACTTGTCGTAGTCCATTGGGTTGCCCCGCTGGAAGATCATGCCGTTGATGCTGCTCGACCCGCCGAGGACTTTGCCTCTGGCGTGGTAGACCTTCCGTCCGCCCATGTGAGGCTCAGGTTCGCTTTCATATTTCCAGTCGTAGAAACGTGACCCGATGGGGTACGTCAGCGCGGCCGGCATGTGGATGAAGACGTCCCATTTGTAATCTGGCCGACCAGCTTCGAGAACGAGGACCTTGTTTTCCGGGTCCGCGCTCAGTCGATTGGCGAGCGCGCAACCGGCTGACCCGCCGCCAACGATGATGTAGTCGTACTCGCTCATGACTCTCCTTCGGGTAACCGGCCAGACGGCTGATCGAAGAATCAGTATGGCGGTGGGTTAGCCGGTTGCGTGGGTATGCGAATCAGTCGAAGGTGATGACGCTTCGAGCGATGTTGCCCGTCTTCATGTCTTCGAAACCCTCGTTGATCTCGTCGAGCGTGATGGTCTTCGACACCATCTCATCGAGCATGAGGCGGCCGTCGAGGTACATTTCGACGAAACGTGGCATGTCGGTGCGGAACTGATTCGAGCCCATGTTGGAACCCGCGAGCGTCTTCTCGGAGAGAAACTCGACGCCATGAACCTCGATCATTGTGCCAACGGGAATCATTCCGATGATCGTGGCTTGTCCGCCAGAACGGAGCATCTTGAACGACTGCTCGGCGGTGATCTTCATCCCGACCGCCTCGAAGCTGTTGTGGACGCCTCCACCAGTGATCTCTTGGACAGCTTCGACCGGATCGTCGTTGGCCGCGTTGATGACGTGAGTGGCGCCCATTGACTGGGCGAGTTCGAGCTTGCCTGCATTCATGTCGACAGCGATGATCTTGTTTGCGCCAGCGATTCGGGCGCCCTGGATTGCAGAGAGGCCGATGCCGCCGCAGCCAATGACTGCGACTGTCGATCCAGGCTCAACCCTGGCGGTACGGAACACGGCGCCCATACCGGTAGTGACACCGCAGCCAATCAGCGCGGCCTTGTCGAGCGGCATGTCTTTGTCAATCTTGACCAATGCCTGCTCGTGGACGAGCATCATCTCGGCGTAGGACGAGAGGTGGAGAAACTGGTTCACTGTCTCGCCGTTTCGCGAGAGGCGCGGTCCCTCGCCGGGCTGGCGGACGAGGTCGATGTTCTTTCGTTCACACAGCGACATGTGGCCGCTCAGGCACTGCTCACAGTGACCGCAGAAGGCCGAGAGACAGGTGATGACGTGGTCGCCCGGCTGCACGTAATGGACTGCCGAACCAACGGCTTCGACGATGCCGGCGGACTCGTGTCCAAGAATGGTGGGGCATGGGTGCGGGTACTTGCCCTCCATGAAGTGGAGGTCGGAGTGGCAGATGCCAGCGGCTTTCGTCCGGATCAGAACCTCGCGAGGGCCCGGCTTATCGATTTGTACTTCTTCGATCTCAAGCTGACCGGGAATTGAGTTCAGTACTGCTGCCTTCACGGCGGACCCCCTGGGGTTTTAGATGGTGCGGCGAAGCGCACACGTTAGTTGACAGGATCTATGGGATAGAAACGTCGCAGCTTGCGGGCTGCGACCTTCCTACTCCGATTCGACTGGTTGGTCGTGTGTGTCGACGTAGTGGTCGACGGCAGTGGCGAACCGCTCAAGAAAGTCGGCGAGCCGGTCACGTTCATCGTCGTCGAATTCACTCAGCATTTCGGTGAGAGCGGCTGAGATCACTTCGGAATACGCCTGATACATCGCGATGCCGTCTTTGGTTGACGACACCATGATGGAGCGTTGGTCATCGACGGCCTTTACTCGTTCTGCGAAACCACGGTCGACGAGGCAGGCTACGGCTCGAGTCGTCGACGCCGGTGTGATCCGGAGCAGTTCGGCCAATTCGCCCATGCGGAGCGGACCTTGTTGGCACAGAACGCTTAGTGCGTCGGCCAATGCCTGGTCGAGTCCATCAGGACCAGCCCCGTAGAGCAGGTCTTTGATGCGAGCGGCGGCCGCACCGCGGCGAATTTCTCGCCATGCTGTGCCTACTCGGCGTCGAATCTCCTCATCTGCTGCCTTAGTCATCGCAGCGAGTTTGGCCGCTCGGCGTGAAAATTGCCATTTCTAGGATGACGTGAGCGCTTCAGCCGCAATATCTCGAAGGGATCGGCCGGTCACGTTGGCGACGGCGACGAGATCATCATGCTCTGGTTTTTCACCGTAAGGACCCGTTTTGATGCGGACCGTCAATCCCTCGATTGTGACCTCTCGGGTGGTTCGGCGAACGGCAAACCGGGTGGTTTGGGTGTGCCGTACGCCAAGCGAACCGGTCTCACGCATCATGATCGTCTGCAGCGAGAGTGCGTCGGCCGGTGATGCCAGTACGCAAAGCTCGACGGCGGGTCGGCCCTTCTTCATGACGATCGGGTTGGCCCACGCATCGTCGGCGCCAGCGGCGAGAAGGAGCTCGATGGTGTGGGCGATCTGTTCGCCGGTTGCATCATCGATGTTCGTGGCGAGGACAAGCTTCGATTCGGCGACCGTGTCGTCGTTCGATGTGCCGGTAGTCGTTTCGATGAGATACGCAGAGACGACGTTCGGGTAGCTCTCAGGGTCACGCCCTCCGGCGCCCCGAGCGATGACCTCAATGACACCAGATGGCATCATTCCCGTTCGAGTCGCCATTGTCGTGAGGAGCGCGGCGCCGGTCGGTGTCACGGTTTCGCTCGCCACGTCCATTGCTCGCACCGGTACGCCAACGAGGAGTGCTGCAGTGGCCGGAGCAGGGAGCGGGAGTTCGCCGTGGGCTGCCGACACGGTTCCGTAGCCAAGACCGACTGGACCGAACGACACTGTTGGCTCACCTAGAATGTGCCAACAAAGCCAGGCTCCGGTGATGTCGAGGATCGCGTCGACAGCGCCGACTTCATGGAAGTGGATCTCGTCGATGGGTACTCCGTGCTGGGCCGCCTCGATCTCGCCGAGGCGCCGGAACGTCGAGCGAGCGCCCGCTTCAACCGATGTAGGCAACCCGGCGTCAGCGAGCAATGCGTCGATCGTCGACCAGTGCCTGCCATGGCTTGTTGCCTCGGAGGCTACCTCGGCCCGGCTTGCGACGACGCCGCAACGGCGAGTCGTGCCTGCCGTGATTGACCAGTGCTCGATGCCGAGTGTCTCAAGTGCGGCTACAACCTCGTCGGGGTCGACGCCAAGCCCAAAGAACGCGCCGAGCAGCATGTCGCCGGACACTCCGAAGGTTGGATCGAACCAGAGCTCTCTGCTCATCGGGCGATAACTCGCAACGCTCGATGAGCAGCGCATGCGGCCCCATAGCCATTGTCGATTCCAACGACTGCGAGCCCAGGGGCGCAGCTCGCCATCATCGATAACAGAGCGGTGACGCCTTCGAGGGATGAGCCGTATCCGACTGAGGTGGGGATCGCGATGATCGGTTGAGGGACGAGCCCTGCGAGCACTGTTGGCAGGGAGCCCTCCATGCCAGCGACGGCGATGATCAGATCGGCTGTCTCGAGCTCGGGCAGCGTCGAGAGGAGGCGATGGAGACCGGCAACACCGACGTCAGTGATCTGTGTGACCGTATGGCCCAACGCCTCGAGTACACCAGCGGCCTCAGTCGCGACAGGGAGGTCTGATGTGCCAGCAGCAACGACGGCAACGGTGAAACCAGTTGAGGGTCGGTGCCTCCACGTCAGCAGGGTCCCCTGTCGCGAAGTCGGCGACAGAGTTTCGAGTGATGCTCGCTGGGCCTCGCTTGTGCGGGTGGCGATAACCGCTTCGGTGCCTGTGGCCAAGAACTCTTTGACGATCGCGAGACACTGCTCAGGCGTCTTGCCGCTGCAGAACACAGCCTCTGGCATATCGAGGCGCTCGGAGCGTTGGTGATCGAGGTTGGCGAACGCGTCAGCCATCGGTCGCCACTGGCTTGGAAACGAGGACATGGTTGAGGTTTCCTGAGCGGAGACCGGCGAGGTCGAGGGTGACATAGCGGTAGCCGATGGCCTGGAGTGACCGGGTGATTTCGGTGGCGTGCTGAGCAACTATGGCAATGTCGTCGGCCGGGACTTCGATTCGGGCGGTGTCGTCGTAGTGGCGGACCCGAACATCACGCAGCCCGAGCGCCTTGAGCGCCGCCTCGGCCCGGTCGATGCGAGACAGCAGCGGAATGGTGACGGCGGTTCCGTACGGCACGCGCGACGCGAGACACGGCATCGATGGACGGTCCCAGACCGGAACGTTCCACGCATTCGCAAGGAGCCGAACATCTTCTTTGGTGAAGCCAGCTTCGACGAGTGGGAATCGGGCCCCTCGCTCCGACGCAGCCTCTTGGCCGGGCCGGTGCTCGCCGAGGTCATCGAGGTTGACACCGAGGACCACGATCGCCTGTCGCTCAGTGGCGATCGGCTCGAGCTGGTCCATCAGGGCTGACTTGCACCAGAAACAGCGGTCGGTGTCGTTGCGGATGTAACGGTCGTCGTCGAGTTCTAAGGTGACGGCCCGCTGCCAGGCCACGCCGAGTTGGTTGGCGAGGGTCTCGCAATCGGCGAGTTCTCCTTCGGCCAGCGAAGCGGAGTCGGCCGTGACCGCGAGACTTGATTGAGCTGACACTCTGCCGGCAGCAGCAACAACGAGGGCAGAGTCGACGCCGCCCGAGAACGCGATGACGATCGGTCCAAGGTTCCCAACCACGTCGGTAAGACGTGCTGCAAGAGACTCCAGATCTGTATTCGGCGTCGTGTTATTGGTGCTACGTTCCCGCATGTCCACCCGAGGCAGCCTAGTGCGCCATGTTCGAATAGCATGAGCCGGATGAGCGAGAGCTGGCTCGATGAACTCGATCTCGACCCAACGAGTAGTTGGCTCAAAATGGGCACCCGCTCAATTGGCGATCGACCATGGTTGCTGCGCGATGCGAAGACGACCGCTGAGCTGGCTGAGCGGGCTCGGCTCCTTGACGAGCGTCATGACGAAGTCTTCTTCTGCCCCGAGTCGGCCAGCGATGCAGCCGAAGAGGTGCTGCGTCTCGTCGAGACCGAGTTAGGGGAGCGGTCAGCTGTGAGAGAGCTTTCTCCGCTTGAGCAGGCGGGCCGGCTGGTTCAGGAGGACCTCGTACTGATGCAGCGCCATGACGACGGCTGGTTCCTTGACGCCGCATGTCTGTGCTTCCCGTCGCTATGGCGGTTGGCGGACAAGGTGGGTCGACCGATGTTGGCGATTCATGGTCCGGTCGGTGGCTACGACGTTGTGCTCGAAGACAAGGTCAACATGATGCTCGATCGGCTACGACGTCGGCTGGTGTGGCGACGTAACTGGTTCGTGCATCCAAACTCGGCGTTGTTCCAGCCTGATCGTGGCGTCGATAAGGTTGTGCCCGTCGATCGTTGCCTCGACGAGCTCTACGTCCGCAGCGAGCGCCAGACCCTGCGCCGTCTCGATTCGGAGGGTTGGATCTTGTTCACGATCCGGATCCAGCACTGCCCACTTCGCGAGCTTGTTGAGCGGCGAGGTGACGAGTTCGTGCGGTTCCTCACCGACGCGCCCACCGACTCGATCACCCACCACGGCATCACCCCCACCCAGCTCATGCCCCTAAACGAACACTTCGGGGTCAGACCCCGAAGTGTTCGTTTTTAGCGTTTGGCATGCACGTTCAGCCAGAAGAGCGAGAGTTGGATCGTGGGCAAGCCGGTTCCGGAATCGAAGGACCTTGCCACGAATGCTCGCCGCTGTCCGTGCGCTCCCCGCGCTGAGGTCGACGCTGTTGAGCGTGCCTTGATCGGTCGCGATCGTGAGGATGAGCGCCTCCCTGTACTTGCAATACGAGGTGCCAACGAGAACGTTCTCGGCCACTGCGGCTGCGGCACTTAGAAGGCACGTGGCGGGGACAACCATCTGCATCGCTGCGCTATCAGCTGGACGATCTTGCTCGACGTATTCCTGATACTGGCGCATCGTGAAACTGCCAGCCGTCAGAACGAAGTCTGTGGTGAGCCAGCGTGGGCGTCGTGCGAGCCCGACGTAGGAGCGGTAGCTCGACCAGTCGTAGCGGGCAAGCTGGCCTGCTTGGCCGAGATCAAGCGAGTTGCGGTGGATATAGCGGGACACTTCGAGCGTGTGTTCGCTGTTGCTGAGAAGGCTGGACCAGAAGCGGCCCTTGAAGAGTGGGCCATCTCTTTTGTGTCGTTTGTTGTACGCCATCGTGTAACGAGACGACAGCTGTTGCATGGTCACCGACAACGAGGCAGTCGGTGTATGCGTGAGGAGGTGGTAGTGGTTGCTCATGAGACAGTAGGCATGAAGCTCGGTATCGAGTTCGACGAAGGTGTCGCACAGGATGCTGATGAATGTTCGCCGGTCGTAGTCATCATCGAAGATCCGGCGGCGGTCGACACCGCGATTCCCGATGTGGTGCCATGCGCCTTCGAAATCAGTTCTTGGTTTCCTCGCCATCGAAGAACCGTAGTGAGCACCTATGACACTCGACCGAAAACGAACACTTGGGGGTCAGACCCCCAAGTGTTCGTTTTCGGGGCTAGGCGACTACGGGGACGCCGGCCATGGCGGCTGCGATTTCGGCGTCGGGCATCTCATGATCGGTTAGCTCGCCTGCGAAGTAGGCCATGTACGACGCCATGTCGAGGTGGCCGTGACCAGAGAGCGCCGTCAGAATGACCTTCGACTCGCCCGATTCCTTGCAGGCCAATGCCTCTCGAACAGTTGCCGCAAGAGCGTGTGTCGGCTCCGGTGCTGGTACGATTCCTTCGGTTCGGGCGAACTGGACCGCCGCCTCGAAGCACTCGAGCTGAGGGATCGAAATGGCTTCAACGAGTCCCTCGTTATAAACGTGCGAGACAAGCGGTGACATGCCGTGATAGCGGAGTCCGCCAGCATGGATTGGCGCAGGAATGAACGCGCTGCCGAGGGTGTGCATTTTCAGCAGGGGAGTCATGCCCGCAGTGTCGCCGAAGTCGTAGCGGTACTCGCCCTTTGTCAGTGTGGGGCATGCGGCCGGCTCGACGCAACGGATGATCGGGTTCATATTTCCTGCAAGTTTCTCGCGTAGGAACGGGAACGCCAGGCCACCAAAGTTTGACCCGCCTCCGGTGCAACCAATCAGGATGTCAGGCGTTTCCTCAGCCATCGCCATCTGCTTAAGCGCCTCTTCGCCGATAATCGTTTGGTGAAGGAGAACGTGGTTGAGCACGCTGCCGAGTGAGTAGCGCACCTCGGGGTCGGCTACGGCCATTGCGACAGCCTCGGAAATCGCGATACCGAGCGAGCCAGGATGATCTGGGTTCTCGGCGAGTAGTGAACGTCCGAATTCAGTGAGGTTGGACGGGCTTGAGTGCAAGGTTGCACCCCAGAGTTCCATCATTGCTTTGCGATACGGCTTCAGTTTGTACGACGCGGCGACCTGCCACACTTCGCATTCGAGGCCAAACTGAGCACACGCGAACGCCAAGGAACTGCCCCATTGGCCCGCCCCGGTCTCGCTGGTGAGCTTCTTGATGCCGTCTTGGGCGTTGTAATACGCCTGCGGCACTGCCGTGTTCGGTTTGTGTGATCCGGCCGGGCTGCCCCCCTCGTACTTGTAGTAGATGTGGGCCGGCGTATCGAGCGCCTTCTCAAGACGATGGGCGCGAAAGAGGGGGCTCGGGCGCCACAGTTTGTACACGTCGAGCACCGGCCCTGGAATATCGATGTAACGCTCTGTGCTGACCTCTTGCTCGATCAGTGCCATTGGGAACAGCGGTGCGAGGTCTTCTGGCCCGGCCGGTTCGCGGGTTCCGGGGTGGAGCGGAGGCGGCGGTGGGATCGGGAGGTCGGCGATGATGTTGTACCACTGGGTTGGCATCTCCGCCTCGGAGAGCAGGTACTTCGTCTGGCTGGTCATGGTGCCTCGCTTTGTTGGAGTCAGTGGCGTTGTCCGCACCGCCGACGTTAGTCCACCATCACCGACTAGGCCCTAGGGCCCAGATTTGAGCGATCGATCAAAAAACTGTTGACGACTCAAGAGTTTGAGCGTATGCTCAAACTATCAACTTGAGCACTTGCTCAAATAACGAAAGAAGAAGCACATGTACGGATCAACTGGCGGAAACCTGACAGCGCTCACCGCGGCTCAGGATTGGTATGCAGTCAGCGCCCGATCGGCGATCGTTGCCTACGTCGTTTATGCGGCGATTGCACTCACGTTGATCATCTACCTCGCCCGCACCCTTCACCGCAATGGAGCCGTCTTCCTGCGAGACGTCTTTGACAGCGACGAACTCGCCGAAGCCATCAACCACCTTTTGGTAGTCGGCTTCCTACTTCTGAACCTCGGCTATGCAATCGTGCTCTATCGGGTCACCCCCGACTACGGCAGCGAGATTGCGTTCATCAACGATCTCGTCCAACGGCTCGGAATCTTGGTTCTGTCGCTCGGTGTCGTACATCTGTTGAACATGGTGGTGTTCTGGAAGATTCGTAACCATGGCAACAAGGCTCCAGCGTTCCCTCCTGCAGCTTCTGCCTACATGCCAAACCCGATGCCAGGGACGATGACGCCTCCACCCCCGGTCAACTTCTGATGAGGGTGGCACTTGCGCCGGCATGGCTCACGGTTCTCTACGACGAGGACTGTGCGTTGTGTCGGCGCTGCCGCGCGTGGATCGAGGGTCAGGAACACCTGGTCCCTATCCGCTTCGTCTCTGCCCAAACGCCTGGTATTCGGGAATGGGCAAACGGTCATCTGCCAGTCGGCGATGAACTGGTCGTGGTCGACAACCAGGGTCAGGTCTGGGTCGGACCCGATGCGTTCATCACCTGCCTTTGGGCGCTCCGCCGCTATCGCAAGATGGCCCACCATCTCCAACGACCAGGGATGAGTGGCGTGGCGAAAGCGACCTTCCATCAGCTCTCCGGGGCGCGGGGTGCAATCTCACGAGTCATAGGTGACAGCGAGGCGGAGGTGGAAATTTGTGGCGATGGCACCTGTGGAACCGTGACAGGGGCGCCACACTCATGACTATGACTTCTCGAAAGTCCAGCAAGACTGGACGAGAAACGAAAGACAAGATCATCGATGCGGCTCTTGAGACTGTTCGTCTCGAGGGCCTTGTCGGCACCAGCGCACGAGCGATTGCTCGAACCGGTGACTTCAATCAGGCACTCGTCTTCTATCACTTCGGCTCGGTTGAAGAGCTTCTCTTCTCGGCGCTAGAGCGTGCTCATGAGCGGCGGACAGAGAAGTTTGGTCCCATGATTGAGGCGGCCGACGATCTGGACGAACTGGTTCGGGTTGGCATCTCGATGCGCGCGAACAGCGATGATCCGGACATGATGGCCTTGTCTGGTATCGTGGCCAGCTGGCCGATTGGCAGCGAGCTCGGGCCCCGGATCCTCAAGACCTTGTCGCCCTGGGATGATCTTGTGTCTGCGGCATTGCGGCGCGCGTTTGCGGGGTCGCCAGTGGCCGGAATCCTGCCCTATCCGCAGCTCGCTCGGGCTATCTCGTCGCTGTTTCTCGGTCTAGAGCTGTTCGGGCGTCTTGATCCTGAATCGACGGCCGAAACTGAGACGTACGACGCCCTCGCCACTCTCGCCGCTCTGTCAAAAGTCGTTTTGCAGGGTATGGGGACTACGGAAATCGGCCAGGACGGGGTCTAGTCATTGCGTGGCGCTGGTGCCCGCTGGTCCAAGTCATCAGCGCAGAAATGAGGCCAGCGCCTCAACGTCGGCCAGCGTGTTGTAGATATGCGGCGAGACCCGAAGGCCTTTAGCCCGATGATCGACATGAATGCCAGCGGAGCTGAGTTCTTCGACCAGTTCGCCGTTGCGGTGGCCAAAGTCAAGTATGGCCGTCCCCGATCGCAGAGATGGCTCTCGTGGGCTCACGAGGCACTCGGGGTCAACAGAATCAAGAAGCAAGTGCATGAGTTGCTGGTTGTGTTCACGAATGTTCTCGACCCCAATCTCGGTCATCAGTTCGATGGATCGACCAGCGATGGTGAATGGTGCGACACTCGGAGTTCCACCCCAGAAACGACGAGCGTCTTCGGCGAGACGGAAGTGTCCGATGTCGAACTCGAACGGGTCTTCGTGGGAAAACCAGCCGACATCGATTGGCTCGCACTGCATCAAGACCTCGGGCTGAATCCACAAGTAGCCAGCCCCCGGTCCGCCGCAGAGCCACTTGACGCAAGACCCTGCCACCACGTCAGCGCCGAGCAGGTCAAGGTCGATCGGCACAATTCCGCCGGACTGGGCAGCATCGACAATTGACCAAACGTTACGCTCCCGGGCAAGAGCGGCGATCTCTGCTGCGGGAATGAGTTCGCCGGTGTTCGAGTGAACATGGGTGATGATGGCCACCGCGACGTCATCGGCCAGAAATCGTTCCCAAGTTGAGAGGTCTTTGCAGTCTTCGTTGCTTGGGATGAACCGCACTCCGTAGCCGAGTCGGTTGGCGGTCTGGGCAACGAAACCGATTGACGGAAATGCATCCTCGCTCACCAGAATGATTGAGCGTTCCCGTTCATTCGGTAACGCATGAAGCGCCTTGGTGATGGCGGAGGAGACATTGGTCTGAGGGCAGAACGACTCGGCCTGGTGATTGAACAGCCGAGCAAGGGCCAACCGGAACCGGTCGATCTCAAGCATCCAGTCGGGCCAGGCCTCGGCCGGGTTGCTACGCCACGCATTGATGAACCCCGCATCGAATGAAGCAAGCGTGCCCTTTGGCATGAGTCCAACCGAGTGGCTCAGAAGATAGATGTCGTCGCCCAGACAGAATTGATCGCCCCTCATGCGCTTTGGAGGGCCGAGCGGAGGGTTGCCATGTCTGCATGTCTCGTTGGTATGTCGGGGCGGTCGGCGGCTAGCCGCTGGTCGCGAAGTTTCTCCAACGCGGCGAGGAGTACCTGGAGGGGTGGGCCGCTGGCGGTGATGTGGGTGAGGTTTTCTTCCGGGATTGCAGCTGACGGCTGGGCCAGGAAGGGAATCACTAGCTCGTCGTGATGATGTGCAGCTACTGCGCCGAGGGCATCGCAGACGCGAACGAAGGCAGCGCCGTTCCGTTGGAACCACGGCTCATTCCTTTGGTCGATGGTGGCGAGCAGCTCGTCAAATAGGTTTGCGGTGGCGAATGCGTCAGCGAGCTTGCGCTGGTCCTCGGGAGTGAGGAACAACTGCTTGTCCAGCACGAGCTGGGCATAGGAAGGTTCGGTCGGGTCGCACAAGCCAAGGATCATGTCGATCTGATTGAACGCCGCGAAGTCGCCCGCGTTTGCACCACGGAACTCCTTAGATCCAACGCGATACGACTTGTAATACGGCCGCACGCAGAAGTAGAAACCCTCGACGTCGAGGGTTGCTGCTAGCTCTCGATTGAGTGTCAAGGCATCGACCAGCGCGGTCTCAGCGACGACTAGGAGGTCATGCGTTATTGGATTCGAGATGCCAAGTGGTGGGATACGTGCCAGGGCGTCGGCAGCTCTCATGTATGCAAACGCCGACCGCGTGTTGAACTCAACGAACGTCCGTTCAGCGGGCCGATGAGTGAATGTTCGATAGCTGCCGTTGATCGCGCAGTTGTGCGTCTGGTTGTGGACAGCGGTGAAGCGAGGAACCATCCCAACGGTCCCTCCGAGAAGAGTGGCAAGCCGCGAGGCGGAAACGATAGGTGACACCCGTTCCCGCGTTGGCTCAGTGATCTCGTGGCGGCGACAAGCTGCCATGAAGAAACCGACACTCCCCATCAGGTACATCCGATTGCTGACGCTCATGTTGGCCAGGCCCGGCGTGTCGAGAACGGCATTGATGAGATCCTCACCTTCGCTGAGGAGGCTGGACTTCTGCTCGTCGCCGATGCCGTCCACGGCGATTCGATTCGGGCGTGTGGCATAGAGGTCTTCGAGTTCGTTGTTCAACTCGACAAAGCGGCCACGGATCCATTTGTCGAAGTAATCAATTTCCGTTCCAGCGGTTCCAGATGTCATTCAACGAGGATGCCATAGATGAGAATGGATTCGCAACTAGCGCGCGCGGTACGCTCCATGGCAATGGCTGAGCATCAAGAATCAGATGATCCTCTCGGGCGCACGCCCTCTAGGGCCGATAGTCGGAGAACCCATGAGCGGTTGATTGAGGCTGTCTCTCTTTGGGCGAGCCAGCACGGTGCCGCGCCCGAGCGGTTATCTGAGGTGGCAGCCACCGCCGGCGTTTCGACCGCCACGGCGTACCGGCACTTCAAGTCAGTTGATGACGTGATTACTGCATTTGTTCTTCAACTGCCGCAACGAGCGGTTGAACTCTTTGCGGAGAATGAGAGTGGTGGCGATGCGGAGCTTTCGCTCTATCAGTGGAATCGAGCCTGGGTGGATGCTTGCCTTGAGTGTGGCCCCTTGGCGGTGCACCTTAGGTCGCGTGCCGGCTTCCTTGAGCGGCGTGCCAGCGGCGACAGGGCCGTCGTCTTTGCATCCAGGCAGATAGAGCCCATCCTCGAGCAGTTGGAGGGTGATCCGCTCATGATGTTGTTCGTTTGGAACGTGACGAGCGACCCTCGCGAGGTGCTCGATCTGCAATTGCTTGGATGGGGTGGGGACAAGATTGCCAGATTCGTTACCGATGTGGTTCTAGCTACTCCTGAAAGTCACTAGGTCGTTTCTGCTGCTTTGAGCACGAATGATCTTGGCTGGTGACTCTATGTGACTGGGGAATCGACCCCTAGTAAAACGAACACACGTTCGCTATGGTCTCACGCATGGGATGGAGCAGCGGACCACAATCGTGGAAGGAAATTGAAGCACGGCTATCGGACCGGCCGCTTGGTCCACCGATCGGCGATGGTAACGACTCGCCGGCTTGGAGCCGCAAGCGAGAACCATACGAGGCGCCCGTACTGCCCCGGTATCGCTCTCGTGCTCCATATGCCGAGCTTCATGCTCACTCCAGTTTCAGCTTTCTTGATGGCGCCTCCGACCCAGAGGCACTTGTTGAGGAAGCAGCCAGGCTCGGACTCGTTGCGTTAGCGCTCACCGATCATGATGGCTTCTATGGGGTGGTGCGTTTTGCCGAAGCGGCCCGCACTGTTGGTCTGCCAACAATCTTTGGAGCCGAACTGTCGCTCTTACCCGAGGCGAAGCGAAGCACTCGTGGCCACGCCCCCGAGCCAGACCCCGCCGGCTCGCATCTTCTGGTGCTCGCCCGTGATCCAATCGGCTATGCGGCCTTGGCCAGGACGATAAGCGAAGCTCAGCTTGCGGGAGAGAAAAACCGACCTTCGTTGCGGATGGAAGACTTCGACCGCTGGTTGAAGCCGGGGGAGGTCGACCACCTTGCCATCCTGACTGGCTGTCGGAAAGGTCTTGTGCCGCTCGCGTTGGAAGCTGAGGGCCCGGCGGCAGCGGAGCGAGAGCTCTACCGGCTGATCGAGCGGTTCGGGCGGCCGAACGTGTTTGTCGAGTTGTCTGACCACGGTAGCCCGATGGACAGTGTGCGAAACGACGCGTTGGTGAAGTTGGCGATGGGGGCTGAAGTGGAACTCGTTGCCACCAACAATGTGCACTACGCCACCCCTGCCGATCGACACCTCGCGGCGGCTATGGCCGCGGTTCGTTCACGACGCAGTCTGGATGAGATGGAAGGGTGGCTCGCGGTAAACGGGAGTGCCCACCTTCGGTCGGGAGACGAGCAGGCGGCGCGTTTTGCTCGGTATCCGGGAGTCGTCGAACGGGCGGCCGAGCTTGGGCTTGCGTGTGCCTTCGACCTCAAACTTATGGCACCCGAACTGCCACCATTTCCTTGCCCCGATGGGCTGAGTGAAATGGGCTATCTCAGGCGCTTGGTCGAGGAGCGCGGCCAGCACCGATATGGCACGCGAGGCGCGTCGTACATGCCTGGTGCTTGGGAGCAGCTCGACAAGGAGCTCGACCTCATCGAAGCACTTGGGTTTCCTGGCTATTTCCTTGTGGTGTTCGACATCGTTGAGTTCTGTACTCTCAACAACATCTTCTGCCAGGGGCGTGGTTCCGCCGCCAATTCGGCTGTCTGCTACGTGCTTGGCATCACGAAGGCCGACGCCGTTTCGCTTGGCTTGCTGTTTGAACGGTTCCTCTCACCCGAGCGTGATGGGCCGCCAGACATCGACCTCGACATCGAGTCAGACCGCCGCGAAGAAGCTATTCAGTACGTATATGAACGCCACGGGCGGCGCCACGCGGCTCAAGTCGCCAATGTCATCACTTACCGTTCACGATCGGCGGTTCGCGACGCGGCAAAGGCGTTGGGGTACGCCGTTGGCCAACAAGATGCATTTGCCAAATCCATCGATCGCCGGACTGAAGAAAACTCAGAGCTTCCCGACGACGTCATCGAGCTGTCAGCCAAATTCAAAGAGCTTCCGCGCCACTTAGGAATCCACTCTGGTGGCATGGTGATGTGCGACCGTCCCGTAATCGAAGTGTGTCCTGTTGAGCAAGCCAGGATGCCGAATCGCACGGTGCTCCAATGGGACAAAGAAGACTGCGCTGCTGCCGGTCTGGTGAAGTTCGATCTGCTCGGTCTCGGCATGCTTTCCGCGTTGCGATATTCGGTTGAGCTCATCGCTGAGAACCATGGGGTAACGCTCGATCTTGCTGCCCTCGAACAAGAAGATGCGGTATACGACATGATGTGTCATGCCGACACGGTTGGTGTCTTCCAGATCGAGTCTCGGGCTCAGATGTCGACGTTGCCAAGGCTGAAGCCGCGTACCTTCTACGACCTTGTGGTCGAGATTGCGCTTATTCGGCCTGGCCCTATTCAGGGTGGGTCGGTCCATCCCTATATTCGGCGGCGCAACGGCGAAGAGGAAGTCACCTACCTTCATCCATTGCTCAAAAACTCACTAGAGAAGACCCTCGGCATTCCGCTCTTTCAAGAACAGCTAATGCAGATGGCGATTGATGTCGCTGGCTTCACTGCCGGCGACGCCGATCAGCTACGCCAAGCAATGGGGTCCAAACGGAGCCAGGCCAGAATGGCAAAGTTGAAGGCTCACTTCTTCGAGGGCATGGCCGAGCGGGGGATCGGACAGGAGATCGGCGATCAGGTGTGGAACAAGCTCGCCGCGTTTGCCAACTACGGGTTCCCCGAGAGTCACTCAATCAGTTTTGCGTATCTCGTCTACTCGTCATCGTGGCTCAAACTGCACTACCCGGCGGCCTTCTGCGCCGCTCTACTCAATGCACAGCCGATGGGTTTCTACTCGTCACACTCGCTGGTGCAAGACGCGCGACGCCACGGCGTGCACACACTGCCGCCAGATATCAATGGCTCAGATGTCGGGGCCATCTTGCAGCGCCAGCCAGACAAACTCGCTGACCTTCCGATCATCGTGCCAGGCGCTCATTCGATCCGCCAGGAACGAAAAGACCATGGGTGGGTGGTTCGTCTCGGGCTGCAGTCGGTTCGCCATGTTGGCGAAGAGTTGGCGGAGAAGATCGTGGCCGGCCAGCCGTATAAGTCGATTGAGGAAGTCGCCCGTCGGACCGGGGCGGGCAAGGAAGTGCTTGAAGCACTGGCGACGTCTGGGGCCTTTGACCAGTTGCTTGTTGGCGGGCCTGCCGTCATCGATCTCACGGCGCCAGTCGGGCCCGATCGTTCAACTGCGGTTGGTCGACGTCAAGCGCTGTGGACAGCGGGGGCCGTCGCCCAAGCCACTGGGGCCGGTCGTCTCGAAGGCATCGTGACCGGAGTGGTGGCGCCTCAACTGCCGGGAATGAGTGAGCAAGAAGAAGCGCTCGCCGATCTCTGGGCAACAGGTGTGGCGGCAAATGGACACCCGACCCGTTTTCTCCGTGAGATGCTCAATGAGCGGGGAGTGGTGGCGGCGAATGATCTGGCCACAACTGAACATGGGTCAAAGGTGTTGATCGCAGGAGTCGTCACCCATCGCCAGCGTCCGGCTACCGCGGCCGGGGTCACCTTCATGGGGCTCGAAGACGAAACCGGTCTGATGAACGTTGTGGTGTCGGTCGGTTGCTGGACCCGCTACCGGAAAACAGCGAGAAGTGCTGCTGCACTATTGGTGCGAGGCAGAGTCGAACGTCAAGGCGCCGTGGTCAACATTGTTGCCGAGCGCCTTGAGCCGCTCCCGGTTGGCAGCTCAGCCATGAGCCGAGACTTCCGCTAACCGAAAAGCGGCCGCTTTCCAGACACGTTTTCGACGTCAAAAGCGGCCGCTTTTGGGGTCCTAGGACTGGCGGGCGGCCTTGAGTTGCTTCTGGCGGCGGGCTCGCTCGTTTGGATCGAGTTCGATCTTACGGAGACGGATGTTGAGAGGCGTGACCTCTGCGCATTCGTCGTCAGCAATGAACTCGAGTGCTTCTTCGAGCGACTGTTCCTTTGGCGGGGTCAGCTTGACCGTTGCGTCAGAGGCCGCGGCACGGTGGTTGGTGAGCTGCTTCTCACGAGTGATGTTGATTTCCATGTCTTCGGAACGGCTGTTCTCGCCAACGATCATGCCGTTGTAGACGATGGTCGTTGGTGTGACCAGCAGGGTTCCCCGCTCCTGGATACCCATCATGGCGTAGGCCGTGACAGGACCCTGACGGTCGGCGATGAGCGAACCACGGACACGGGTACGGATTTCGCCGAACCATGGCTCGAGGTCTTCGAAGGTGGAGTTGATGACGCCGGTGCCACGAGTTTCGGTGAGGAACTCGGTTCGGAAACCAATCAGGCCACGAGCCGGAACGAGGTAGTCAAGACGAACCCAGCCGGTGCCGTGGTTGATCATGTTTTCCATACGGCCCTTGCGGGTGGCGAGAAGTTGGGTGACGGCGCCGAGGTAATCCTCAGGAATATCGATGGTGACTCGCTCGACTGGCTCGTGTGTGACGCCGTCGATCTCTTTGGTCACGACCTGTGGCTTACCAACGGTGAGTTCGAAACCTTCACGGCGCATCTGCTCAACCAGAATGGCGAGTTGCAACTCGCCACGGGCCTGAACTTCCCACGAATCCGGACGCGCGGTTGGCAGTACGCGCAGGCTCATGTTGCCGACAAGCTCGGAGTCGAGGCGGCTCTTCACCATGCGGGCCGTCAACTTGTTGCCGTCTTTGCCCGCAAGCGGCGAAGTGTTGATTCCAATGGTCATCGACAGGGCTGGCTCGTCGACTGCGATGACTGGCATTGGCACTGGGTTGTTTGGATCAACGAGGGTCTCACCAATAAGGATGTCTTGGATGCCGGCGATAGCGACGAGGTCGCCTGGGCCTGCTGACTCTGCAGGCACACGAACGAGGTGCTTTGTCAGGTACAGCTCAGTGAGCTTGACCTTCTCGACGGTGCCGTCGACCCGGCTGAGGGCAACCTGCTGGCCCTTGACAAGGGTTCCGTTCATGACACGACAAAGGGCGAGACGGCCCACGTACTGCGACGCATCGAGGTTGGTAACCCAGGCTTGAAGCGGGTGGCCCTCTTCGTACGTCGGCATTGGGATGTAGTCGAGGAGAAGCTTGAACAATGGCTCAAGGTTTTCGCCCTTCTCGCCTTCGGTCAACGACGCCCAACCATCTCGGGCGGCGCAGTACACAATCGGGAACTCGATTTGATCGTCGCGAGCGTCGATGTCGAGGAAGAGTTCGTAGACCTCGTTGACAACCTCGGCGATGCGAGCGTCGGGACGGTCGACCTTGTTGATGACGAGGATGACGGGCAAGTCCCGGGCGAGCGCCTTGCGGAGCACGAATCGTGTCTGGGGGAGTGGCCCCTCGGCAGCGTCAACCAACAGGACGACACCGTCGACCATGGTGAGTGCTCGTTCGACCTCGCCACCGAAGTCAGCGTGACCAGGGGTGTCGACGACGTTGATCGTGACTCCCTCCCACACCACTGAGGTGTTCTTCGCAAGGATCGTGATGCCCTTTTCTCGTTCTAGGTCACCGGAGTCCATTACTCGTTCGGTGAGCTCTTCGTGAGCTTCGAACGCGCCTGCTTGTTGGAGCATGGCATCAACCAGCGTGGTCTTGCCGTGGTCGACGTGGGCGACGATGGCAACATTTCGGATATCGGCGCGAAACGCCATGGGAAACCTCAAACCTGGCTGGCTGCCGGGGCAGCATCGAATAGATCCTCCCGTGGAAGGACCCATCTAGGCTACTAGGAGGCAGCGCGTCCCATCGTGTTGTGACCCAGGTCTCCAGATTTCCTATTTGACTGGAGGCTCCCAGAGTCGGACCCAGCCAGACTCGATCTCGAGTTCGGCGGTCTCGTATCCCGCCTCTCCTGGCAGTAATACCTGGTAGTCGCCTTGCGGGTCGTTGACTCTGACCCGGCGATACGGGAGCCGCTTCTTGGCCACTCGCATGACATCGGCCGTGGTGTTGTATCGCTCAAGGCAGGCCACCATCCTCACGGTTGGCGACATCATGTCGAATTCTCCCGCGGACCAGCGTTCGAGCGCGTCGGCTGGCCGTACCCATTCCCAGTCGACAATCTCGGAGTTGTCCTGCACCGGCTCTTGTCCGTCAGGGGCCTGAGCAACGAAGAACCGCGCATCGAAACGTCGCGGCGAACCGACTGGTGTGACGAACCGCGCTACCTCTTCGACTAAGGACGAGTCGAGTCGAAGCTCATTCTTGATAAGGAGCTCGACGAAGCGAGTCTCGTCTTGGCGTACTGCCTTCGTGAGCTCGGTGGCCAATGAGGGCTCGACGCCGCCGGCTGCGAGCAGAAGGCCCGCCTCTTCTAGTGTCTCGCGACACGCCGCGATCCACCATGCGAGCCCGCCGGTCGGGACATCGAGGATCTTGGAGGCCTCGACATCGCTCAGTCCGTCACAGATGTGATCGAAGTCGTCGTGGTGGTCATCGGGATCGACCCTGCCACCAGGGAATACCCAGAGCCCTGAAGCGAATACGACCTTTTTGGTCCGGCGCAGCATAAGCACGTGGAGGTCGGGTCGATCATCGAGCAGCATGACGGTTGCCGCGTGGCTCACGGGGACAGTGTCAGGGTCGAAGTCAGAAGAAACCGGTGTGCCCATTTCTCGCACCGTAGTTCGAGCATGCAAGAATCACCGCATGCTCCCCCTTCAAGGAATCCGAATCATTGAAGCCGCCCAGATGATCTCGGCTCCGTTCGCCACATCAATTCTTAGCGACCAAGGAGCAGAGGTCATCAAGATCGAAGCCGCGAACGGTGTTGGGGATCGAATGCGCTTCCTTGGTGACCGTCGAGGCGGCATTGCCTCGGTCTTTCACGCGGTGAACCGCGGCAAGAAGTCGGTGACCCTCAATACGAAAGATCCTGAGGGCGTCGACGCGCTTCTGCGGCTGATCGATAGTGCCGATGTGTTCGTGCAGAACTTCCGCCCCGGCGCCATCGAACGAATGGGTGTGAGCGCCGAGGTCGCGCTCAAACGAAATCCACGACTCATCTATGTCAGCGTGTCTGGTTTCGGGCCGACTGGGCCCTATGTCGATCAGATGGTCTACGACTTCGTGATTCAGGGCTATGTCGGTCTGACTGCCCGTGAGGGAATGGGTGGAAAGCCGAGACTTTCGAAGACGTACGTGGTTGACAAGGCGACCGCGCTGACAGTTGCTCAGGCTATTTCTTCTGCCCTCTTCTACCGCGAGCGAACGGGTGAGGGACAGCACCTCCAGGTCGACATGCTCGCGGCTGGGCTCCAGTTCCATTGGCCCGACGGGATGTGTGATCACACACTGCTTGGCGATGACTTTGTTGCCGTCACTCATATGGCGGCGGCCTACGACGTCCGTCCAACGAAGGATGGTTACGTCACTCTCAATCTGGCGTCGAAGACCACTTGGCCGAAGCTAGTCAAGCTGTTCGACTCGCCCTTGATTTCTGACGACCCGCGATTCGCCGACTTTGACGACCGGCAGGCGAATGCCAACGCGTTGATGGAGACCGTCGACGCCATCCTGGCCCAATGGACAAGTGATGAGGTCGTTCAGCGCATGCGCGACAACGATCTTCCTGGTGGTAAATCACTAGCTTTCGATGAGGTACATCTCGACGCGCAGACGATCCACAATCGTGCGTTGGTCGAACACGACAATGGCCCGATCGGTCGCATCCGAGAGCCCAGGCCAGCTGCTCGATTTGGCGCCAAAGAAACACCGGATCCAGGGCCGGCGCCTTTACTAGGCGCTGACACCGACGCGGTGCTCGCCGACATCGGCTACTCACCCGAAGATCTCGCTCGCCTTGCCGACGCCGGCGTCACACGAGATATTTCGTGACGAGGCCAACCCTCGCGCTCGTTGCTACCTGGGAGTCGACCGACCTCGACACCGACGGCGTCTACCTCGTCCCTGCGTGCGAGCAGGCAGGCTTCGACGTGATGGTTCCCGTCTGGTCAGACCCTGAAGTCGACTGGGCCGCTTTTGACCTCGTGGTAGTGAGGGCAACCTGGGACTACTTCAGGATGCCAGCCGATTTTCTTGCGTGGGTAGATCGAGTCTCGAAGCTGACCAAGTTTCACAACCCGCCCGAGGTAATCGCGTGGAACATCGACAAGCGCTATCTGGATGAAGTGGCAGCTGCCGGTTTCCCGGTCATCGACACAACGTTTGTGTCCGAGCGCGGGCAATTATTTCCCCAGACTGAGGGGCGCGTTGTCGTGAAGCCGACGATTTCTGCTGGCTCAAACGACACGACGTTGTACGAGAGTGGCGCCGACCCTGAGGTCCGCCGACACGTCGATCGACTGGTGGAATCTGAAAGGGTCGCCATGGTCCAGCCGTATGTGGCGGAAATCGACACGCTAGGTGAGCGTGGTCTCGTCTATTACCGGGGGGTGCTCGACCACACGTTCCGGAAGGAACCGTTGCTCGTTGGTGACATAGAAGAGACTGCGCTTTTCTTGCGCGAAGAAGTCTCGGCGGTGCAACCAACTCAGGCAGAACAGCACCTTGGTGATGCCGTCTGCGACTGGCTTGCGAACCGGTTCGGGGGAATTCTCTACGCTCGAGTAGATCTTGTCGAGCAGGCTGGAGAGCCCGTCATTATGGAGATCGAACTCATCGAGCCTGGCTTCTTCCTTAATGTCGATCCGCCTTCGGCTGAACGTTTCGCAGCGGTCTTGCAACGGCTCATTTGAGCCCTAAGGGCTCTGCGCTTGCACCTGCATCATGAGGGTTGCGGTATCGAACGACATGGCCGCAACTGTGTCCCACGAATCGTGACCGTGTGCGCCCTCTTCTAGGCCAGACGGATTGGTGAGCGCATAAATACGGAACTGGAGATCGCGCAACCCATCGCCAACGTTTTCGAGGCAAGGATTTCCGTAGCCGAGCTGTCCAAAGTCGTTGAGCGTCTCGGCTGCTCCAACCGGGAGGGTGCCACCGGGAAGCTCGGCGGCCGAAGGGTCGAGGCCAACCATGAGCCACACGAGGAGTGGATTCTCGGGGTCGGTCTGGTCGGACAACGCGATCGCAAGTTCTTCGGCTTCAGCGGGGACGTCGGTCCACGCCAGAGTGGGAAACTTGTTGTCGCCAGCGCAGGTCGCCGATTCGGGAACCATGTCGCCGGGAGCGAAGTCGGGGCTGGAAATGGCCATGCCGCTTGGCGAGGTCTCTTGAGTCGGGGCCGATGTTGGGGGAGCGGGACGCGTTGTTGTCGTTTGCCAGTCGTGAGGTTCGGCAAGGTCTCGGCCGTCGCTTGCGCAGCTCGCCAGCACAAGTGCTCCGGCGGTGATGACGGTGATGGTCCGGGGAAGTGAGGGCACGCGCACCAAGCGAGGTTAGCACTGTCGCAAAGCGTTCTCGGTCGCCCGCCTTTTCACACAAGCGATCGGTACGATGCGGTCTTCAGATAGCTATGGAGCAAAGGGGAAGAGATCGTGTTTCGACGCCGCTCGTCTTCGTCTGCTCCCCCGAAGCGCGGTGTCGCCCGTATTCCATGGCGTCCCTTCGGCGGGCTGCTCGGCTCTGCCAAGGGCGATGCAAGTCAGAGCCTCGCCGCGCTCGCCTTCTCCGGATCGACCAGCCTGATCACCGGGTTGACGATGGCGTCGATTACCGGCTCCTTCGAACGATTCCCTGGGCTGTTACTTTTCATCCCCGCCGCCGTCGGTCTGCGCGGCAATGTATTCGGACCACTTGGCGGTCGACTTTCCACATCGCTGCGAACCGGAACGTTTTCTTGGACGTGGCGGCGCGACTCTGTACTCGGCCAGAACATTGTTGCGTCGCTCACTGCTTCGTTCGTCGCCGGACTTGGCCTGGCAATTGTTGCGGCCATCGTGTCGCAGTTCGTTCGCGGGGGCGGGGTGGCGTCGATCGGACTCGCAGATTACGTCGTTGTTTCAATGTTCGGCGGGATTCTGGCATCGGCGCTCGTGCTGATCATCACTTTGGGACTCACGGTCGCGTCCGCTCGATTCGGTTGGGACCTCGACAATGTGACCGCGCCGATGGTGTCGTCGGCTGGTGACTTCGTCACGCTCCCGGCCATCGTATTGTGCACCTTGCTGATCGGGCGCGGGTCGCTCACCACGGTGCTCGCCGCAGTCTTGGCCGTGCTCGGTGTCGTGCTGTTAGCCATTGTGTTTCGATCCAAACTTGTGAATTGCAAACGCATTCTGGTTGAGTCACTTCCAGTTCTTGTGTTGGCCGGCTTCATTAGTCTTTTAGCCGGAGTCGCCCTTGAGGGGTCGGTTGAACACCTCCTTCGTTTCAACGTCTTGCTCATCCTCGTGCCTGGATTCCTCAGCACCGGCGGCGCTCTCGGGGGAGTGCTCTCGAGTCGCCTCGCCACGAAGTTCCACCTCGGCATGATCGAGCGCTCGGTCTTGCCCGACGGCGAGGCTAGGTCAGACATCGGGCTAACCTTTGCACTCGCATTGCCGATCTTCGTCTTCATCGCCCTGGTCACCGCGTTCGTTGGCAGCATGACTGGCCACACCTCGCCTGGTTTCGGTCTGCTCGTGCTCGTCACGGTCACCGGTGGGCTAGTTTCGACCTTGGTCGTTGTTGTGGTCTCGTACTATGCAACGCTCGGTGTTGTTCGGTTCGGCCTCGACCCAGACAATCTTGGTATCCCCCTCGCGAGCGCGACGCTCGATGTCGTCGGTGCTCTTGCGCTTATTGGGGCCGCGATGGTTTGGGGCGTGGCATGATCTGTGCCACGCGAAACGGCAATCGCCGATCACGTCGAATTCTCGACAGCAAGGAAATCTGATGGAATCCCGCAATCTTCGGGAAATGTTGGCTGAGGCCAAGGACACCAGCGAGCTGATGGTTGACCTTGCGTATGCTGCCCTGTACTTCGACGACCCCGATATGGCCGACGAGGTAGAGGGTCTCGAGCAGAAGATCAGCGAGCTCGTGCATCGGATGAGGGCTGTGTGCATCATCGCCGTTCGGAACCCTCGTGAGGCTGAGGCGATGTCGGCGGTACTCCAGGTGATCTCGGCCGTCGAACGAATTGGCAATGACGCGGTAGACATCGCAAGGATCGTGACCAGACGCCTTGGCATTCCGATTGAGCTCAGCATCGACCTCAGCTCGGCCGAAGAAGTATCGCACCGGGTCGAAGTCGCAGAAGGTTCGCACTTTTCGAACCGACCTTTGTCTTCTTTTGAATTGCCGGTTGTTACTGGGATGCGAGTGATGGCAATTCGCCGTGAGCGGAACTGGCTCGTCGATCCTGGTGGCGACCTCATCATCAGCCCAGGTGATGTCATGTTTCTTCGAGGCTCACCAGACGGCATCCCACGGCTCCGAGAACTCGCGGGCGCGCCAACTTGGCAGCCACCGGAAGCACCAGGAAACCTCGTGCTCTCCGATCTTGACCGCGCCGTCGACACCCTGGTCGAGATGAAAAACTTGTCTGAGGTAGCCGTTGGTCTCGCCTACTCAGCACTCGTGTTTCGAGACCGATCGCTTGCCGCCGAAGTTCGTCACCTCGAAGATCGCCTCGACGAGATGAATCACCGCCTTGAGCTGTGGGTGCTGAGGGCCGCCAAAGACGGTGTCGACCCCGCCCCACTGCGTGGTCTCCTTCACCTCGGGGCGGCCGCCGAAGACATTGGTGATCAGGCCCAAGCCATGGTGTGGCTCATTGAGATGTCGAGTGAGCTTCACCCGGTGCTTGGTATTGCGCTTGGCGACACCGACGAGATCGTCGTTCGCTATCCGGTGGGTGAAGAGTCTGAGGTTCACGGCAAAACTCTCGGCGAGCTTGAGCTGCCGATCGAGCCAGGATTCAGTGTGCTCGCAATCGAGCGCGACGGACGGTACTGGTATCGACCACGCAAACACGCTGAACTTCGAATTGGCGACACGGTTGTTGCTGGTGGCCCCGAAGAGGGACGCGAAGCGCTTGCCGAGCTTCTCGGCTGGCGCCTCATCGAGTCAGACGATGACGGCGAGTTCACGCTCGAGCCACTGTCTGGTTGAATCACCCGGTTGCAAAACTGACAAGGACGGGTGAACGATTGCTCGTTCACCCGTCCTTTGTCTTTGCTCTACGTCTGCCTGCTACTGGCGGGGAGCTGGTGGCTGCCCCGGTTGTGGTGGCCGGGCCTGCTGAGTCGGCTGAGGAGCCGATGAAGGAGTCGCCATTGACGGCGGTGTCATCATTGGCGAAGCTTGCTCGCGATCCATTGCCCTTGGCTCAGCAGCCGCCGAGGAGCGGCTCAATCGCTCTGCGATGCGACTAGACGCTGATGAGCGGCGCGGTGCGGAGTGCTCTTCACCGTCTGGTGCTGGCGATTCATCGGATGGTCCGTCGCCTCGCAACAGTTCGGCGATGCCACCGATGCTGCCAAGCGCAGCGCTCATATCGGCGGGAACAAAGATCTTGGTCGCCTTGCCGTTCGCGATTCCTTGCAGTGCCTCAAGGTACTTAATGGCGATGACTCGATCGTCGGTTCCCGAACCGATGATTGCGCCGTACACGCTTTCAATAGCGTGGGCTTCACCTTCAGCCACGACTTCTTGGCTGTATTTGTCGGCATCGGCCCGCAGCACAGTGGCCTGCGCTTCACCTTCAGCCCGAAGCACGTCACGCTGACGTTGACCTTCGGCAGTAAGGATCGCTGACTGCTTCTCGCCTTGTGCTCGCGTGATCGATGCCTCGCGGACACCCTCTGCTTCGGTCACCACGGCACGTCGCCTCCGCTCAGCCTTCATCTGCTCGTGCATGGCGCTCATGACGTCGGCTGGCGGGTCGATTCGCTGGATCTCGACTCGGACCACGCGCACGCCCCACTTATCGGTGGCGTCGTCAAGGATTTGGCGAAGTGCACCGTTGACGCGTTCACGAGAGGTGAACGCTTGATCGAGGGTCATCTCGCCGATCACGTTACGAAGGTTGGTCTGAGCCAATTTGGTAACGGCAAGTACGAAGTTCGAGATGTTGTAGAGGAGGCGCTGTGGGTCGGTTGCCTCGAAGTAGATGACCGCGTCGACGGAAACGGCGACGTTGTCTTGGGTAATTACTTCTTGCGGCGGAACGTCGATGACTTGCTCCCGCATATCGACCGGACGCAGCCGCTCAAAGAACGGCAGGATGATACGAAGACCGGGATCAGCAGTTTCCTTGTAGCGACCAAGGCGTTCGATCACACCTCGCTGATACGGGCGAACACGCCCATCGCCACGTAGGCAAAAACCATTATGAAAATTACGACGAGCAAGCCACCGAGTGCTTGAAACATCTGGGTTCCCTTCTTCTGGCGTTAGCCAGCTTGTTTGCTACTTAAAGAATTGGTTCGACGATCAGCCGAGTGCCGCGTACTTCGATGATCCGAACCTGCTCGCCAGGACCGAAACCCCTGTTGTTCGAACTGTCAGCCCGCCACTCTTCGCCGCCAGTCCGGATGAGGCCAGCGGTGCCAGCGCCGACGGTGATGGCTTCGAGAACGGTTGCGGTCGCGCCAACGAGTCGATGGGCACCAACGCCTTGCCTCAGCGGCACTTGATCGTCGAGTCTGCTTGCCAGTGGCCGAAGTCCTAAGAAAGAGGCGATCGAGACAACAAGAAAGATGAACCAGGTGAACAGAATGGGGGCGCCGAAAAAGCCAGCGATAGACGCAGCGAGAGCGCCGATAGCAAACGGCGCAAGAAAGAAGCTGCCAGGGGCGGCCATTTCACCAAGCGCAAAAGCAGCGGTCGCGAGTAGCCAGATTACGGCCCAGGTTGTGGGATCTTCCATCGTTGCTCCCTCGTAGAGTGTTTCATGCTTAACGCCACAATCGGCGCATTCAGTTCCAATCTGAGTTCGATTTCGAAACAAAGTCCGGTAAGTTCGCCCGATGGCAAGACTGCTTTCTGTGCACGCGCACCCCGACGATGAGGCATCCAAGGGAGCCCCGACGGTCGCAAAGATCGTCAAAGAGGGGCACGAGGCCTACCTCGTGTGCGCCACCGGTGGCGAAGAGGGCGAGGTCTTGAACAAAGAGATGGATCGCCCCGAGGTCCATTCAAACTTGGCCGCGGTTCGTGCCGAGGAGCTTGAACGTTCGGTTGCCGCTATCGGGTTTCATGAGCTTGTGTGGTTGGGCTATCGCGATTCCGGAATGGCCGAGACCCCTCCAAACAACCACCCCGAAGCCTTTGCGAACGCCGACCTCGACGAGGCGACAGGCCGGCTTGTCGAGATAATCCGGCGCCTTCAACCGCATGTGCTGATGACCTACTCAGACGACCAGCAGGGCTACTTGCATCCCGACCACCTTCGAGTGCATGACATCAGTGCGTTGGCCTACGAACGAGCGGGTGACGCGGTGTGGTATCCCGATCTAGGGGACCCTTGGACGCCGTCGAAGCTCTACTACTCGATGTGGAGCAGGGCTCGGATGCTCGCCTACCACGAGAAGTTCGCTGAACTGGGCTTGGAGTCGCCCTATGACGAACGCTGGTTTAAGCGGAAGTCACTTGACCATCGAATCACGACCAAGATCGACATCACCGGCTACCAACACGTGCGAACTGAGGCGCTGCTCGCTCACGCGACACAGGTCGACCCGAACGAAAAGTTCTGGTTCGGATTGCCTGAGGACGCCTCGGTTGCCGCCTACCCGTACGAAGACTTCATCCTTGCGCATTCCCGTGTCGACTCGGTCATCCCCGAGTCCGACGTGTTCTCGGGCATCGCGCCATGAGCCTCGCTCCATTAAGCGATGAGTGGCTGGCCGCCTTGATCACCGCGACCGCTGACCGGGCGTCTGCTGGCGGGCTTCGCGGCCGGGTCACCGTTTCGGTGCCGCGAAAGAAGCTCACACTTGTCTTCGATGACGGCAAAGTGACAGGCGCCGAAGAAGGCGATGTCGAAACGGTCTTGCCCTTCACCGGGCAGCAGTATCAAGACTGGGTCGACGGGACCCTGAATCTCAGCGCGGCATACACGAAGGGTGACCTTCGCGCCGTTGGGCCTACCGGCCCGCTTCTTGCCGCCCTTGAGGTTTTCGACGATCCCGCCGTTCGCGCGGCCCTCGTCAAGTAGCCGCAGCAGCTAATTAGGCCCGCTGGGCATCACGTAGTTCGCTGAATCCGATGAGTTCGGCGCCACTGCGTTCTAAGGCAGTGCGAAACTCTTGGTCGTGGGTGATGAGGTGGGCGTCGCCGACTCTGGCTGCCCAGTTTGGGGTCAGGGCACGAAGCTCAGGGGTGTCGACGGCTGGTGAGAGGCGTAGTTCGCTCACCCCCGGCTTGAGATCATTGAGCACGGCCTGGAGTGCGGAACGAGCCTCACGTTCGCCGCGGGCGCCAATGACACGGTCGGGCACGAGAATTCCCTCTTCTTGGGCGAGATC